>Ga0182741_1000196_pt1 | contig 94708 bp, 71 predicted proteins | sample eDN5th37CBELigOP_FD_128874 | JGI IMG/M metagenome (GOLD analysis project Ga0182741, IMG submission 128874) | Enriched Organic Plus compost microbial communities from Emeryville, California, USA - eDNA 5th pass 37_C BE-Lig OP (version 2) (version 2) ...
CCTCACCGAGAAGCAGGCGCGCGAGTCGGGGCGCGAGATCCGCGTCGGGAAGTTCCCCTTCTCGGCCAACGGCCGCGCACGGTCGATGGGCGAGGGACGCGGCTTCGTCAAGTTCGTCGCCGACGCGCGTACCGACGAGCTGCTCGGCGCGCACATGATCGGCCCCAACGTGTCGGAGCTGATCGCCGAGGTGGTGCTGGGCTTCGAGTACCGCGCCTCGGCGGAGGACATCGGGATGACGGTGCACGCGCACCCGACGCTCTCCGAGGTGACGAAGGAAGCTGCGCTGGCGACGCTGGGACGCGCGCTCCACATCTGATGGCCGACTGGCGCCGCGCCCTCGCCGAGCTCACGGGAGAGATCCGTGGCGAGGTCGCGGCGCACGTCCGCGCCGCGCGTCTCGGCGGCGAGGCAACCCAGATCGTCGCGCCCTATCACGGCTACGGAACCCCCGATCGCTGGCACGTGATCGGGCGCGCGCTGCGCAGCGCGCCCCTTCCTCCCGCGCGCGCCGAGGACTCGCCGCTGCGGAACCTGGCCAGCATGTACCGCCGGCTCGAGAGCGACCCGCTCCCGCACGCGGAGATCGTCGTGCGCGCCGCGGGAACGGAGCGCCGCGTGGTCGCCGACGACGAAGGGTTCGTGCAGGCGTGGCTCACGCCGGCGGCCCGCACCGAGGCGGACTGGCACGAGGCGGAGCTCGAGCTCGTCGCCCCACGCGTCGACGGCGCCGAGACGCCGCGGGCGCGCGCCCGGATCCGCGTCCCGGGCGCACGGGCGCGCTTCGTCGTCGTCAGCGACGTGGACGACACGGTGCTGCGGTCGAACATCTCGAGCTTCGTGCAGGCCGCCCGCACGGCGCTCTTCTCGAACGCGCGCACGCGGCTCCCCTTCCCCGGCGTCGCCGCCTTCTATCGCGCGCTCGAGCGCGGGGCGGCCGGGGACGAGGCGAATCCGATCTTCTATCTGTCGAGCAGCCCGTGGAACCTGTTCGACGTGATCGCGGAGTTCCTCGACGTGCAGCGGCTCCCCGCCGGCCCGATCCTGCTGCGGGACTGGGACATGTCGCTCGACGTGCTCGGCCGCGGGCGGCTGGCGCGCTTCAAGCAGCGGCATCTCGCCGAGCTGCTCGCGTTGTATCCGTCGCTGCCGTTCATCCTCGTGGGCGACACCTCGCAGCACGACCCCGAGATCTACGCCGAGGCGGTGCACGCCCATCCGCGACGCGTGCTCGCCGTCTACATCCGCGACGTGTCGCGGCATCCGGAGCGATCGGCGTCGCTCGGCCGGCTCGCGCACGAGCTGGAGCGCGCGCATGTTCCCCTCGTCCTGTCGCACGACACCCTCGGCGCGGCACGCCACGCGGCGGACCGCGGCTGGATCGAGCCCGCGGCGCTGCGGGAGATCGCGGAGGATGCCGCGCAGGACGAGGGGACGGGAGGTGGGACGCGGGGCGGATGACGCCTCGCGACCCGAGGCTCCCGCCCGATCGCCGTTCGACTCTCACCTTCCCGCCCCGATGCGACTGCGCCCCATGCGACTCCCCGCCCGCATCCTCGCTACCCTCTCCGTCGCTGCGCTCGGCGCCTGTGCGTCCGCGCCGCGCAGCGCCCCGACGTCCGACGCCGAGTACGACCTCGTGATCGAGAACGGCCGCGTGGTCGACGGCACGGGGAGCGCCTGGTTCCACGGTGACGTCGCGATCCGCGGCGACCGCATCGCGCGCGTGGCGCCGGCCGGCGTCCTGCGCGGCGCGCGGGCGCGGGCGCGCCGGGATGCGCGCGGCATGGTCGTCGCGCCGGGCTTCATCGACATCCAGGGACAGTCGACCGGCGCATTCCTGAGCGGGGACGGCCGCGTGGTGAGCAAGGTGAGCCAGGGGATCACGACGGAGATCCTCGGCGAGGGGACGACGCCCGCGCCGTTGAGCGCGGCGATGCTCGCCGCGAGCGGCGACGGCGACGCCGCGCTGCGCCGCAGCTTCGCGACCGCGCGCGGCTTCGACGCCTGGCTGCGTGCCATGGAAGCGCACGGCACCTCGCCGAACGTCGGCTCGTTCGTCGGCGCGAGCACCATTCGCCAGTTCGGGATGGGGATGACGATGGGCGCGCCCTCCGCCGCGGCGCTCGACTCGATGCGCGCCGCGATGCGCCGCGCGATGGAGGACGGCGCCTTCGGGCTCGCGAGCGCGCTGATCTATCCGCCGGGCAACTTCGCCTCCACGGAGGAGCTGATCGAGGTCGCGACGGCGATGGCGCCGTACGGCGGCGTGTACATCACGCACATGCGCTCGGAAGCGGACCAGCTGCTCGAGTCGATCGACGAAGCGATCCGCATCGGCCACGAGGCGGGCGTCCCCGTCGAGATCTACCACCTCAAGGCGGGGGGCGAGCGGAACTGGCCCAAGATCCCGCAGGCGATCGCGAAGATCGATTCGGCGCGCGCGGCGGGGCTCGACGTGCAGGCGGACATGTATCCCTACACCGCCGGAGCGACGGGGCTCACGTCGTGCCTGCCGCCGTGGGCCTCCGCCGACGGCAAGCTGTTCGACAACCTCGCCGACAGCGCGATGCGCGCGCGTATTCGCGCCGAGGTGCTGCAGCCGACGTCGGCGTGGGAGAACATGTGCGAGCTCGCCACGCCGGCGGGCGTGCTCGTCTCGGCGCTGCGCCAGCCCGCCAACCAGGCGTGGTCCGGCAAGCGCCTGTCGGAGATCACGCTCGGCACGAGCAAGGACTGGGTCGACGCCACGATGGACCTCATCCTCACCGAGCGGCGGCGCGTCGAGACGACCTACTTCCTCATGAGCGAGGAGAACGTCAAGCTGCAGCTGCGCCAGCCGTGGATGAAGTTCGGCACCGACGCGAGCGGCCACGACCCGGCGACCGCACGCACCCTCGTGCATCCCCGCGCGTACGGCACGTACCCGCGCATCCTCGGGAAGTACGTGCGCGACGAAGGCGTCATCCCCCTCGAGGACGCCGTGCGCAAGATGACCTCCGCGGTCGCGACGCGGCTGTCGATCGCCGACCGTGGAGTGCTGCGCGAAGGGATGTATGCCGACGTCGTGATCTTCGACCCGGCGACGATCGGCGATCGCGCGACGTACGAGCACCCCCACCAGCTGTCCACCGGCATGCGCGACGTGCTGGTGAACGGCCAGTTCGTCATCCGCGACGGACGCCACACGGGCGCGACGCCGGGACGCATCGTGCGCGGCCCCGGCCACCGCGCCACCCGCTGACCTCCACGATCATGAAGAGCCTACTCCTTCTCGTCCTCGCGTCGTTCGCCGTCGCCGGCGTTCCCGGCGTGTGGTCGGGCCAGTCCGTCGTCGCCACCGATCTGCGCGAGATGCCCGCGATCGATCGCCTGCGCGTCGCCAACCTGCTCGGCGCGCTGGCTCACGACTCCATGCAGGGGCGCGCGACCGGCACTCCGGGGAGCGCGCGCGCGGCACGGCTGATCGCCGCGGAGATGCAGCGCCTCGGCCTGGAGCCGGCGGGGGATGCGGGCTACGTGCAGCGCATCCCGATCGTCATGACGCGCGTGCTGCGGCGCGGGGCGACCGATTCGTCGTGGGCACCGCGCGCGGCGGCGAGCTTCGCGGCGCGCGACACCGTGCAGCCCGCATCGCGCCGCGGCGAGGAGGCCAACGTCGTCGGCGTCATCCGCGGGAGCGAGCCCGCCGCGCGCGACTCGGCGATCGTCGTCGGCGCGCACTTCGACCACGTGGGCGTCGGCCGGCCGGTGGACGGCGACTCGATCTACAACGGCGCCGACGACGATGCCTCCGGCGTCGTGGCGATGCTCGAGATCGCGCGTGCGTTGAAGGCGCTCCCCGCGCCGCGGCGCACGATCGTCTTCGCGGCGTTCACCGGCGAGGAGATGGGCGGGATCGGATCGCGCTGGTACCTCGCGCATCCGGTGATCCCGCTCGAGCGCACCGTCGCGCAGCTCCAGATCGAGATGATCGGCCGTCCCGATTCGCTCGCCGGCGGCGAGGGGAAGGCGTGGCTCACCGGCTTCGAACGCTCGACGCTGGGCGAGGCGCTCGCCGCGCGCGGGATCCCGCTCGTCGCCGATCCGCGCCCGGACCAGAACTTCTTCCGCCGCAGCGACAACTTCGCGTTCGCCCGCGCCGGCATCCCCGCGCACACGCTGTCGAGCTTCAACCTGCACACCGACTATCACCGTCCGTCGGACGAGGTCGCGAAGGTGGACGTCGAGCACATGGCGTCGGTGATCGACGCGGCCGCGCGCGCGGTGTGGATCATGGCGAACGGCGCCGCGCCGCAGTGGAAGCCGGGGGGCAAGCCCGAGTGACGGGCGCCGGCGCGTGATGCGATCGCGCGTCGCCGCAGCGGCGCGCACCGACGACGGTCAGCCGGCGAGCAGCGCGAGCGCCGCGTCCACCACGCGGCGCTCGCTCGCGAACGCGAGACGCGCGATCGCATCGTCGATGCGCATCCAGCGCGCCTCCTCGACCTCCCGGTCGTGCGCGCTCGGGTCGCCGGCGACGTACGCGAGCAGGAAGAAGTGCACGAACTTGTGGAAGCGCACGCGCGTCCCGCCGGCGTCGTCGCCGACGTACCAGTACTCAATCGTCTCGAGCGGCGCCACGAGCTCCGTCTCGATCCCCCCTTCCTCGAGCGTCTCGCGGAGTGCCGCGGCCTCCGGCGACTCGCCCGGCGCGATCAGCCCCTTCGGAAGCTGCCACCGGCCGGGGCGGCCGACGCGCACGAGCACCACCTCGACGCGCCCCGCCGTACGGCGAAAGGCGACGCCGCCGGCGGAGCGCTGCGTGCGCACGGGGAGCGGGGAGGACGTGCGAGCGATCATGGCGCCGGAACGCGAACGGGCCATCCGTGATGGATGGCCCGTGGACTTCAGAAGTCGTGCCGGTCAGGATCGCGTGAGCACCGCCGTCGCGAGCGCCGTCAACGCGACGAGCGCCGCCGCCCCGCCGAGGATGGCAGCGGGCGACAGCACCATCTCGCGGCGCCACCACGGTGTGATGAGCGCGGTCGGCGCCCGATCGGGGAGCGCGGACATGATCTGCGCTTCGAGGTAGGCTGGCGTGCGCAGGCGGCTACGCTCCTGCAGCTCCCCGTTGAGACGCCGCCAGAACTCGACGTCGCGGGCGCCCTCGCCCTTCCGGACGGCGGCCTCGGGCAGCTCGCCGTCCAGCCACTGGTGCACCGCCATCGACAGACCGCTGCCCTGCGGGCCGAGCGGAACTTCGCGGTCCGCCATCGGGCGCTCGCCGTTGGACCGGCTACTGCGCTTGGGGCCCTCGTCGGGGCCGCGGTGAAGATCGTCGAGCATTGGGTTAGGCGTACTTTTCTTCGAGAAGTGCCTGGAGGGCCTCGCGCGCGCGGTGCACTCGCATCTTCAGTGCGCCCACCGTCGTGCCCAGGAGATCAGCCATTTCCTCGTACGAGCGACCTTCCACGTGCTTCATGACGAACGCCTCGCGCAGCGATCCGGGGAGCGCGGCGAGCGCGCGATCCAGATCGTCACGTAGCTCCGTCCGGTCGAGATCCTCTTCCGGCGTCGCGTACGCGGAGGGTTGATCGTCCTCCTCGTAGCTCAGATGGGTGCGGCGGATGTTCTTGAGCCAGTCCTTGCACCCGTTGGCCACGATGCGAAACACCCAGGCATCGAAACGGCCGCGCACCTCGGAGAGGTGCTGGTACGCCTTGATGAACGACAGCTGGAGGATGTCCTCCGCGACGTCGGGACTCCCGGTCATGCAGAGCGCATGACGATACAGCGGATCGCTGTAGCGGGAGATCAGCACCCGGAACCCGTCGCGGTTCCCCGCGAGCACGCTCTGGATGATGTCCTGGTCGGGAGTGTCCTGTTCTACGCGCAGTTCGGCGGCGGACGCAGTCGTCTTCACGACGATAGAGTAACGCCCTTTTCGCGCGTGCGACAGGTCAGCTCGCTGTTGGGGATCGAGTACGGTCGCCACGTGCATTGGACGAGCCGTCGGACCCCTGGTAACAACGACGCCGTGTGCGGCGCCGGACCTCCGCCGACCGCGGACGCCGTCCCGTCAGAACGCGTCCCAGCCGCGCGCACGCACGAGCGCCCCGTGCTCGTCGAGCGTTGGCGGCGGACGTCGCACCGTGCCGGGGATGCTCGGCGCGACGCCGGTGAGCGGATCCGCGCTCGTCGCGCGCAGCGCATCGAGCACGCCGCGCACCTCCCCGTTCGGCACCCCGGCCGCGTCGAGGCGCGCGCGCCAGCTGCTCGCCGGCTCCTCGGCGAGGCGCCGCGACAGCACGTCGATGACGCGCGCGCGCGCGGCGAGGCGGCCGGCGTTCGTGTCGAGCGACCGATCCTCGGCGAGCGCGGAGAGATCGAGCGCGCGCACGAGGGCGCGCCACTGTGCGTCGCTCCCGACCGCGATGACGATCGGCCGATCGGCGGCGCGAAAGAGTTGATACGGGACGAGGTTGGGGTGCGCGTTCCCCCACCGGCCGGCGTCGTGGCCGGTCACGAGGACGTTCTGCGCGACGTTGACCAGCGCCGCCGTGGCGCTGGCGGCGAGCGAGACGTGCAGGCGCCGCCCTCGCCCCGATCGGCTACGGGCGACCAGCGCGCCGAGGATCGCGATGGCGGCGTCCTTCCCCGCCAGCACGTCGGCGAGCGCCACGCCGACTTTCATCGGATCGCCGTCGGGGGAGCCGGTGATCGCCATCCACCCGCACTCCGCCTGCACGACGAAGTCGTAGCCCGGCCGCGTGGAGTCGGGGCCGAAGCCGGTGATGGTGCACCAGACGAGGGCGGGGTGCCGGGCGAGGAGGGCGTCCGGCGCGAGCCCGCGCCGCTCGAGGGTCCCGGGGCGGAAGTTGTCGACGACGACGTCGGCGCCGGCGATCAGCTCCTCGATGAGCGCGCGGTCGGCGGGGGCGTCGAGGTCGGCTGCCAGGCTCAGCTTGTTGCGGTTGACGCTGAGGTAGTAGGCGCTCTCGCCGCGGGGGTCGAAGGGGGGGCCCCACCCGCGCGTTTCGTCCCCGTCCCCGGGGCGTTCGATCTTGAGGACGTCGGCGCCGAGGTCGCCGAGGATCATGGTGCAGAGCGGCCCGGCGAGGACTCGGGACAGGTCGAGGATTCTGACGCCACTCAGCATGAAATGGCGCCATGATGCGCCGATGGTATCGCGTAGATTCTGATGTTCAGCGCCGATTTCTGCGCGCCGACGGGAGACTTCGCACTCCCGTACGCCTTGCGAAGCTGTTGAAAAATCATATACTTGGCCGCACGTGTACCCGGCTCGGACATGATGCGCACCCAGTGCGACGTCACAAAGTAGGGCTCGAGTCGGCCGTCAAGAATGGACCGGGGAGCGATTCCCCGCAGAACGCGAGTGAATCAGGCACATGGTGGACGGCTCGCAGACCAGTGACGCGCAGGGCGTGAGCGGAGAGGCGGCCCCGGCCGTGCGGCCGACGCCGACGCCCCGCCGGGGCCCGGGCCATCGCGCCGACATGCGCGACACGGTCGCCGAAATGACGGAGCGTGCGCAGCTCATCAGCATGGAGGCCGGCAGCAAGATCGCCGGCGCCATGCGCGACGTGATCAGCGCCGCCGCCGGCATCGCCGGCTTCGCCATCGAGAGTGCGCGCGACGTGCTGCAATACATGGTGCGGCGCGGCCAGATGTCGCAGGAGGAGGCCGACAAGCTCATTCGCGAGGCGGAGGAGGCACACGGCAAGCGCCCCGAGGCGGAGCGGGCGCGTCCGACCGCGTCCAAGATCGCCGCCGATCGTGCGGCGGCGGCGAAGGCGGCGGCGGCGGCGGCCGCGGCGGCCGCTCCGCCCCCCGTCTTCACCCCGCCGCCGCGTCCCGTGACCCCGCCCGCCGCCCCGGCGGCCCCCGCGCCGGCCGCCGCGCCGGCCAAGGCGGCCCCGAAGGTCGTGACCGCCGCCCCCGCCAAGGAAGCCAAGGAGGCGAAGACCCCGGCGGCCAAGGCGCCGGCCAAGGCGGCCGCTCCCAAGGCGCCGGCGACCAAGGCCGCCGCGCCGGCCAAGGTGGCGGCCAAGGCGCCGACCAAGGCGGCCAAGCCCGCCGCGCCCGCGAAGAAGGCGGCCTCGTCCGCCAAGCCGGCCAAGCCGGCGGTGAAGGCCGCGCCCGCCAAGGGGGCGGCGAAGACCGCCAGCAAGCCGCTCAAGGCCGTGGCCTCCAAGAGCGCCGCCAAGAAGAAGAAGTGACGCTCCCGCGGCGCGCTCAGCGCGTCGCGAGCAGCTGCTCCAACAACGCGCGCACCGCAGCGACGTCCGGCAGCACCACCTCCGCCGCCGTCGCCCGGTGCGCGTCGTCGTTCCCGGCGGCGACGAGCACCGTCACCGCATCCGGCACCTCGCGCCGCAGCGCGACGAAGGCGTCCTCGTCGGTGCGGTCGTCGCCGGCGTAGAGCACCGCCGGCTCCGCCGATCCCGCGATCTGCCGGACGAAGGACACGCTCGCCGTCCCCTTGTTCACGTCGACGGGCGGCCGCAGCTCGAGGATCTTCTTCCCTTCCATCGCGCGCAGCCCGGTCTCTTCGGCCACGCGCTCCACCGCGTCCCGGATCCGCGGCACGTCGCCCTCGTCGACGCGCCGATAGTGGACCGAGAGCGTCCACAGCTTGTCCTCGACCAGCGCCCCCGGCACCCCCGCCAGCATCTCCCGCAGGCGCTCGGCGGCCGATGCCAGCCGATCGCGATAGGGGGCGACGCGCTGGTCCACCAACACCTCCCCCCCCGGCGCAATCGTCTCGAAGCCGTGGTTGCCGATCGCCCACACCGAATCGACGCCGACCATGCGGCGGGCGTCGGCAGCCGCGCGCCCCGAGACGAGGGCGACGTGCACCCCCGGCTCCCGGCCGAGCGCCCCGATCACCGCCCGCGTCTCGGCGGGGACCACCGCATCTTCGGGGCGAGGGGCGATGGGCGCCAGCGTTCCATCCACGTCCAGCAGGAGGACGAGCGGCCGTCTCGCCAGCCGCTCCGCGAGACGGGTCAGATCACCGGTCGGGACGGCCATCAGGGGCGCGCCCCGTCGAGCGATTCGTCGCCCAGCGCGTCCGCCTCGAGCTCGACCATCGGCGGGCGCACGTCGGGAGAGATCGAGCGCGCCGAGGGCGGCGGCTCGACGGTCGACTGCTCGGCCATGATCCCGGCGCTTCGGGCGAGGATCGAATCGAGCCAGTGGAAGATCGTCGCGCGGCGCAGCCGGTCGCGCATCCGCCGCATCCGCCGGCGACGCTCGTCGCGTCCCATCTCCAGCGCCTCGCGGATCGACGCCGCGAAGCCGTCCAGGTTGAACGGATTGATGAGGAGCGCGTCGGTGGATTCCTCGGCCGCCCCCGTGAACCGGCTGAGGACGAGCACGCCGCGCTCGTCCACCTGGGAGGCCACGAACTCCTTGGCGACCAGATTCATGCCGTCCTGCAGCGACGAGACGAGGCAGAGATCCGCGGCGCGATAGGCCGCCGCGAGCAGCTCCGAGTCCACGTTGTCCGACACGAGGACGATCGGCGTCCAGCCGGGGACGGCCCAGCGCGCGTTGACCTCGAGCACGCCGTTCGTGACCTCCTGTTCCAGCGCCGCGTACGCGGGGACGCTCGATCGCGAGGGGGTGCACACGAAGATGAACGTCACCCGCTCGCGCAGCGACGGGTTGTGCTCCCACATGTAGTCGAGCGCCCGCAGCCGCTCGGGGATCCCCTTCGTGTAGTCCACCCGGTCCACGCACACCCCGAGCTGGCGCCCCTGGGTCGCGTACCGCTCGCGCCACACGCGCACGTGCTCCTCGCTCGCCGCGCTGCGCGCCATCCGCTCGAAGTGCGCGACGTCCACGCTGATCGGGAAGGCGTCCACGTGCACCAGGCGTCCGCCGATCCGGACGGTGCGCGCGTCGGCGTCGACGACCGCCTCCGGCAGATACCGGTCGACGCACTGGAGGAAGTTGTTGGCGTGGCGCTCGGTCTGGAACTCCATCAGGTCGTTGCCGAGCAGCCCGCGCAGCAGCGCCTCGTGCGTCCCCGCCGGGAGCAGGCGCAGGATGTCGGGCGGCGGAAAGGGGATGTGCCAGAACTGGTGGACGAAGAGCGACGGCCGCATCGCCCGCAGGTACTCCGCGAGGAGCCCGAAGTGATAGTCCTGGATCCACACCATCGCACGCCCGTCGCAGATCTCGGCCTCCTCGGCGACGGCGTGGGCGAAGCGGACGTTGACGGCGCGATACCGCTCCCAGTACTCGCTCCGGAACTCGAGATGCTGGATGAGCATGTGGCAGAGGGGCCACAGCGCCTGGTTGGCGAAGCCGTGATAGTAGCCGTCGATGTCCGCCGCATCGAGCCAGACGCGGCGCAGCGTGTAGGCCGGGTCGTCGGGCGGGACGCGGAGTCGTCCCTGGCCGTCGGTGACCTCCCGGTCTCCGGATCCGGAGCCCCACGCGACCCAGGTGCCGTGGATGCGGCGCATCGTCGGGTCGAGCGCCGACACCAGCCCGCCCGCCGGCTGCTTGACGGTGATCCCGGCCGGTCCCCGGACGTGCTCGTAGGGCTCGCGATTGGAGACGAGGATGAACTTGCAGTCGGTGATCCAGCGTTCGAGTTCGAGCATGTCGGGGACGGCGGCAACAGGTGTGCCCGCAGCGCGCGCCGATTTGGCGCGTGCGCGGCGCGGCGGTACGTTTCAGCTGCTCCGAGCCCCGGTGAATCGATGCATCTTCCGCCCAAGCTGACGTCGCCAGCCGCGCGCCGACGACCCCGCGTCGCGGCGACGTGAGGGTGCGCCGATGAGCCGCATCGTCGTGGCGCGCGCACCGACGCGCATCGATTTCGGCGGCGGGTGGACCGACGTGCCGCCCTATCCGGAGGAGCGCGGCGGCTTCGTGTGCAACGTCGCCATCTCCCGGTACGCGACGGCGCGCGTCGAGCCGGGCGATGCCGGCCTCCCCGACGCCGACGCGGAGCGGCACGGCACCTCCGCGCTCGTCGCGGCCGCGGTGCGCGCCGCCGGCGTCGCGGGGGTCCGCGTCTCGCTCGCGAGCGACTTTCCGATCGGCGCGGGGCTCGGCGGCAGCTCGGCGGCCGGCGTCGCCGTGCACGGGGCGCTCGCGCGCTGGCGCGGGGAGGCGCTCGAGGGGGCGGCGTTGGCGGAGCGGAGCCGGGCCGCCGAAGTCGACGAGCTGGGGATCCCCGGCGGGCGGCAGGACCACTACGCCGCCGCGCTGGGCGGCGCCCTCGCGCTCACCTTCGGCCACGGCGTCGCGGCGCGCGCGCTCCCGCTTCCGGCGGCCACCGTGGACGCCCTCGAGCGGCGGTGCGTGCTCGTCTACACGGGGCGGTCGCGCATCTCCGGCGACACGATCACCGCGGTGCTGGACGCCTATCGCGACGGCGAGCGGCGCGTTCTCGACGCGCTCGCGCGGATGAAGGCGCTCGCGATGGCGATGGCCGATGCGCTCGACGGCGGCGACGTGGACGCGCTCGGGGCGCTCGTCGGCGAGCACTGGGTGCATCAGCGCGCGCTGCACCCCGCGATCACCACGCCGCGGATCGACGAGATCATCGCGCGCGCGACGGCGGCGGGGGCGATCGGCTGCAAGGCGCTGGGCGCCTCCGGCGGAGGGTGCGTGCTCGCGATCGCACCGGCCGGCGGCGAGGACGCGGTGCGCGACGCGGTGGCGGCGCACGGCGCGCCGCTGTCGTTCGGGATCGCGCGACGCGGCTTCGAGGTGCTGCACGACGGCGCGGCGGCGGACGCGCCGTCGCTCTCCTCCCCGGTCGCCGTCGGCGCACGCACGACGGAAGGGGCGCGATGACGCCGCTCCCGCTCGACGAGATCGATCCGGTCGCGCTCGCGCAGGCGCTGGTGCGCGTGGACTCGCGCAATCCGGGCCTCGTCCCCGGCGCGCCGGGCGAGGGGACGGTGGCCGAGCTTCTCGCGAACGTGCTCGCGCGGTGGGGATTCCGCGTGGCGCTGCAGGAGGTGACGCCGGGGCGCCCCAACGTGATCGCGCGCATCGGCGCCGCGCGGCCCGGCGCGCCCACCCTCCTCTTCAACGGCCACCTCGACGTCGTGGGGACGGACGGCATGACGCACCCGCCGTTCGACGCCACGATCGCGGAGGGACGGTTGTACGGACGCGGCGCCGCCGACATGAAGGCGGGGATCGCCGCCATGTGCGCCGCCGCCGCGCGCGCCGCCTCGCTCGACGGCGGTCTCGCGGGCGAGATCATCGTCGCCGCCGTGATCGACGAGGAGTTCGAGAGCCGCGGCACGCAGCATCTCGTCGCGAGCGGCGTGCGCGCCGACGCGGCGATCGTCACCGAGCCCACGGGGCTCGCGATCATTCCGGCACATCGCGGCTTCGTGTGGATCGACGTGGTCTGTCACGGCCGCGCCGCGCACGGTAGCCGGTGGGAGATCGGGATCGACGCGATCCGGCACGCGGGGCTCATCCTCGCGGAGCTCGATCGGCTGGACGCCGAGGAGCTGCCGCTCGTGCAGCATCCACTGCTCGGTCGCGGCTCGCTCCATGCCTCGCTCATCGAGGGCGGGACCGGGATGTCGACGTATCCCGACCGGTGCGTGCTGAAGCTCGAGCGGCGCACGCTGCCGGGACAGTCGCCGGCCGATGCGCTGGCCGAGGTGCGCGCCGCGTGCGAGCGCGTGCGCGAGCGGCAGCCGACGCTGCAGGCGGAGGTGCGCGTGCAGTTCGCGCAGCAGCCGAGCGACGTGGATCCCGCGGCACCGATCGTGGAGCAGCTCGCCGGAGCGCTCGCGCCGGAGCTGCCGGCGCACATCGAGGGGATGAGCGCCTGGACCGACTGCGCGATCCTGAACGCGGCGGGGATCCCGGCGATCTGCTTCGGCCCCGGGGACATCGCGCTCGCGCACGCCGCCGTCGAGTGGGTGTCGATCGCGGAGATCGAGCAGGCGACGCGCGTGCTGACGCGGCTCGCGCAGCGCTGGTGCGGCACGGGATCCGGCACGCCGGCGCGGCTTTCGATGGCCGCGCGTTGAGCGCGCGTCCGGCGGACTCTAACCGATGGAGTGAAGGCAACGCATGGCGCAGTTGACGACCGAGCAGTACGACGCCCTCGAGCGCGCGATCGCGATGGGGCAGCGGATCGTGGTGATGCGGCGCGGCACCGAGTACGTCGTCGTCCCCGAACGCCTGCGCATCGCGCAGGGGGGCGAGACGCTCGAGGCCCGCAACCCGACGACGGGCGACCGTCTCGCGCTGCACCTCGACGAGATCGACACGATCGAAGTCGTCCGATGAGCGGCGCGCGTTCGGACACGCTCGCGGCGACGTTGGCCGACGACGTGGTGGAGCAGCTCGTGGAGCGCGAGCGGGCGCACCCCGTGCTCGTCGCCGTCTTCGCCGACGAGTCCTGCCTCGGCAACGGACGCGAGGGCGCCAACCCGGGGGGGGCGGCGGGCGTCATCGAGTATCGGAGCCCGCAGACGGGACGGCTGTCGCGCTTCGACTACTGGGTCTCGGAACCGGCGACGACGAACAACCGCATGGCGCTGCGCAGCGTGATCGAGGCGTTCCGCATCCTCTCGCGCAAGGGCACCCGGTTCCGCGTGACCTTCACCAGCGACTCGCAGTATCTCGTGAAGGGGATGCGCGAGTGGGTGCACGGCTGGATCGCGCGCGGGTGGCGCCGCAAGGAAGGCGCGATCGAGAACCTGGATCTCTGGCAGGAGGCGGTCGCCGCGGTGCGTCCCCACCAGGTGGACTGGCAGTGGGTCCGCGGCCACGCCGGACACACGCAGAACGAGTACGCCAACGACCTCGCCATTCGTGCGGCGCGCGAGCAGAGCGCGTCGAACGGTCCCGTCCCGTCGGGGTTCGACGCGTGGCTCGAGGAGCAGCGCGCGAAGGGACGCAAGCTGAGCGACCCGGTCCCCTTCCCCGACGAAGCCGCCTTCCGGGCAGCGCGCGGCTTCTAGCGGGTTCCGGCCTCCCGTCGTCGTGGTTTCACGCAGCCCACTCGAATGCACCCATCCATGGATCAACTCGACCGCCTCTATCGCACGCTCGTGCAGACGATCCGCGCGAGCTTTCCGCAGTATCTCACGCAGCCGTTCGAGGTCCAGGAGCTGTACCAGACGATCCTTCCGTACCGGCACCACCGCCGGACGCTCGGCTTCGACACGAACCAGGACTACGAGGCGGCGCTGCTCGAGCTGCTGGCGGGCGAGCGGGGCTACCTGATCGTCGACGAACGGATGCGCGACGCGCTGCAGCGCGAGCTGAAGACGCCGAACCCCGATCCGGCGGTCTTCCGCGAGTTCGCGAGCGCGCAGGTCTCGCTGGCGCACGAGCCGCTGCGCCAGGCCGAGCGTGCGCTCGAGTCGAGCGTGCGGACGACCGAGACCGAGCGGGTGCCCGCTCCGGCGGCGAGAGCGAGCGGCGCGATCCTGCACAGCGGCCCCGCGACCGCGGCCCACGTCGCGAGCACGGGGGAGATGCCTCGCGCCTCGATGCCCACCCCGGCGCAGCAGCGCCCCAGCGGTCACACCCCGGTCGCCCGTCCGTCCGGGGCGCGCGAGACGGGGATGACGGTGACCGGCGAGCGCGGGGTCGTCGTGGCGCAGAACGAGGATTGCCGCTTCTGCGGCGGCCGGCTCCCCACCGGCCGGCATCTCGTCTTCTGCCCGCACTGCGGCCAGAATCTGACGGTGAAGCACTGCGAGGCATGCGGGACCGAGCTCGAGCTCGGCTGGAAGTTCTGCATCAGCTGCGGGCGGAGCGTCACGCCCGGCTGAGCGGGGCGAACGACGATCGCGGCCCGCTCGCTGCAGGGAACGACCGCCGGACCTTCGGCCACCTGAGCACCGACATGGCACGTATCTCGACGTTTCTCCGGGCGCGGCGCGCCGCGCTCGCCGCCGCGCTGCTCGCGGCGTCCGCCTGCGCGACCGCCGGGGGCGGTGGGGCGGCGACCGAACGCGAGCGCGCGACGGCGGGCGGAACGACGCCGGCCGATCAGCCGCCCAGCGCCAGCTGGCCGGTGAAGACGCGCGAGCACGTGGACCTCTGGCTGCACGGCTACGCGATGCTCCAGGCGGACACCGCCCGCGTGCCGATCTTCCGCCGCGGGTATCAGGCGCGGATGCGGACGCTGCGCCAGTCGCGGGCGGTGCGCACCCGCCTCGACTCGACCACCGACCAGCTGCGCGCGCGGCTGGCGGCGAACCCCTCGCTCGTGAACGGCCAGTTCCTGCCGCTCTACTTCGGCTCGTGGGAGGATCTGCGGCGCGCGGTGGACCTCTTCTTCCAGGCGCGCGGCAATCCGAACGCGGCGTCGGATGCGGCGACGCGCACGGCGATCGCGCTCGTCGGCGGCACCTTCCCGTCCACGGCCGACCGCGACTGGCTGCGCACCTTCATGGCGGCGCTCGAGGACGAGCGGACGCGCTTCTACCACGACTGGTGGCTCGCCGAGCAGCGGCAACGCACGGGAACGGTCACGGCAGTCGATTCCCTGTGGCAGCGCAGCTACCGCGCGAAGTTCCAGCGCTATCTCGCCAACACGCAGCAGGCGGGCGGGGAGCTCCTGCTCTCGCTCACGCTGAACGGCGAGGGACGCACCGTCACCCTCTCGGAGCAGCGCAACGCCGTCGCCGTCGGCCAGCCGGACTCGGTCGGGGCGGCGATCGAGGCGATCTACGTCTTCGCGCACGAGGTCGTGAATGCCGTGACGGGGCCGGCGATCAACGACAACACGACGCCGGCCGAGCAGCGGAGCGGCGCGGTCGATCGCTTCGCGGCGAACGTGACCGTCCGCGGCGGGGCGCTGCTGCTCCAGCGGATCGCGCCGGAGCTGGTGGCCGGCTACAAGCGCTACTATCTCCGCGCCGCGATCCAGGCCGTGCCCGCCGGCAACGTGGATGCGGCGTTCGCCGCGGCCTTCCCGGTCCCCCAGCAGATCGACGACGCGGTCGCGCGCCAGCTCGACGTCGTGCTCGGCGGCATCTGAGGGCACCGACGGGCACCGTAGGGCACTGAGGGACGGCGGAACCCATTAACTTTCGACGCATGGCCGACTCCTCGCAGCCGCCTGCCAAGCGTCCCCCGCTCGACCGGGCGGCGCTGGAGCGCGTGCTCGCACGAGCAGCGGAGCTGCAGATGCGCCAGGGCGAGACGCCCGAGGGGAGCGATCCGTTCGAGTCGCTCTCGGAGGAGCAGCTGCTCGAGATCGGGCGCGAGGCGGGGCTCTCGCCGCAGCACCTCAAGCTCGCGCTCGCGGAGGAGCGCACGCGCGTCGCCGTCGCGTCGCCGCTCGCGGGCGCGCCGAGCGAGGCGATGCGTACGGGGATCGCGTCGGCGACGCGCACGATCGCGATGCGCGGCAGCGACGCGCTCACGGCGCTCGACCAGTGGATGCAGCGGAAGGAATGCCTCGCGGTGAAGCGCGCGATGCCCGAACGGATCGTGTGGGAGCCCGGGGGCGGCGTCCTCAACGCGGCCAGGCGGGTGTTCAGCGGTCAGGGGCTCTCGCTCGCGGGCGCGCACGAGGTGAGCGCGACCGTCGTGCCGGTGGACGAGCGGCACGTGCTCGTGCGTCTCGACGCCAACATGACGCCGGTGCGCTCGGCGGCGACGCGCGACGGGGTAGTGCTGGGCGTGCTGGGGGTGGGGAGCGGCGCGGCCGCGTTCGCGATCGGCAGCGTCCTGACCGTGCTGTCGGCGGGAGTGCTCCTCCCCGTAGCGCTCCTCCCGGCGGTGACGCTCGGCTCGGCGGGGTGGTGGCAGGCACGTCGGCGATTCGTCCGCGCGATGGAGCGCGCGCAACTCGCGCTGGAGCAGGTGCTCGACCGCCTCGAGCGCGGCGAGCTGTCGCGGCCGACGCTGCTCGGCGCTCTCGCGGCGGCGGCGAACAACCTGCCGCGCCGCTGACCGCACCGTCCGCCGCCCCAGCTCGCCCGTGACGCGACCGCGCCTCGACCGCCCACGCGGATTCCGCGGGGTGTTCCGCGACGATCCGAACGCCCGCGCCGTCTACTCCGAAGCGGCGGGGATCGCCCGCATCGAGCCGCTGGCGGTCGCCGTGCCGGAAGACGCGCGCGACCTCGCCGCGCTCGTGCAATGGGCGCATGCGACGGGGACGCCGCTCGTCCCCCGCGGCTCGGGGAGCAGCATGGCGGGCGGCGCGATCGGCGCCGGGGTCGTGGTCGATCTGAGCCGACGGGCGTCGATCGGCGTCGTGGATCGCGAGCGGCGCTGCGTGCGCGTGGAGCCGGGCGCGGTGCAGCGCGCCGTGGACGCCGCGGCGCGCGCGAGCGGGCTGCGCTTCCCCGTCGCTCCGTCGAGCGCGCCCTTCTGCACGATCGGCGGCATGGCGGCGACCAACGCGGCCGGCGCGCAGTCGATGCACGCCGGCACCATGCGCCCCTGGGTCCAGGCGATCGACTGCGTGTTCGACGACGGCACCCGCGGATCGCTCCGCCGCGGCACGCCGCCGCCGCTCGAGGTGCCCGCGGTCGCGCGCTTCGGCGCGGAGGCGCCCGCGCTGCGGGCCGAGGAGCTGGCGCAGCCGTCGCGACATCCCGGCGTCCGCAAGGATTCCTCCGGATACGCGCTCGCGGACTGGTCGCGCAGCGGCGATCTGGTGGACCTCATGGTCGGCAGCGAGGGGACGCTCGCCCTCTTCGTCGGGTTCGAGCTGGCGCTCGCGCCGATCGCGCCGGCGACCTCCACGGTGCTGGGCGTCTTCGCGTCGCTCGAGCAGGCGGTGGCGGCGGCGGAGCTCGCGCGCGATCGGAACGCCGCGGCGTGCGAGCTGCTGGACCGCACCTTCCTCGACGTCGTCCGCGCCGGCGGCTCCACGGCGATCCGCCCCGACGCCGAGGCGGTGCTGCTGGTGGAGCTCGAGGACGAGGACGAGTACGCGACGACCACGCGCGCTCGCGGGCTCGATCTCGCCTTCCGCCGCGCGGGGGCGCTCGAGGTGCAGCTCGCCCTCGACGAGGCGAGCGCGCACGCGCTGTGGGCGCTGCGCCACGCGGCGAGCCCGATCCTCGCGCGCCTGGACCCGCAGGTGAAGTCGATGCAGGTGATCGAGGACGGCGCGGTCCCGCCGGCGCAGCTCCCGACGTACGTGCGCGGCGTGCGCGCGATCCTCGCGCGGCACGAGCTGCGCGGGGTGATCTTCGGGCATGCCGGCGACGCGCACGTCCACGTCAACGCGCTGGTGGACGTGCGCGCCACCGGGTGGCGAGCGCGCGTGGCGGCGGTGCTCGACGAGGTGACCGATCTGATCGCGCGACTCGGCGGGACGCCATCGGGGGAGCACGGCGACGGTCGTCTGCGGGCACCGCTGCTCGCGCGGTGCTGGACGCCGGACGCGCTGGCGCGGTTCGCGCGCGTGAAGCGGGCCTTCGATCCGCGCGGCATCCTCAATCCCGGCGCCAAGCTCCCGCTCGCGCACCAGGCGGCGCTGGAGGCGATCAAGTACGATCCGGCGCTCCCGCCGCTCCCCGACGCCGCACGCGCGGTCCTCGACCGCGTGGAGCGGGAGCGCGCCTACGCCTCGTTCCGGTTGGCGATGCTGGAGGAGGTGGCGCGCTGAGCGCAGTTGTCACCCCTTCCGTCGCGACCCTATCTTTCCGCCTCCTCAACCCGCCCGCCGTGACGTCCTCCGCCACTCCCTTCGAGACCACCGCCGCGCAGCGCTTCTATCTGGAGCCGCGGGTCACCGTGATCGCCCGCCCCACGTTCGTCGCGCCGGAGCACCTGCCGGTGAACTTCCTCGGGGAGTCCACCGAGGGCGAACGGCTCGCCGAGTTCGCGGGGCGGCTCTGCTACATGAGCCAGCACAACCCGGCGCAGCGCCCGACGCGGGAGTATCTCGCGAACATCAAGCGGCAGGGGCACGGGAGCGTGCTGGAGCACGCCAACTACTCACTGCTGCTCGAGGGGATCAGCCGCTCGCTGACGCACGAGCTGGTACGGCACCGCGCCGGGTTCGCGTACTCGCAGCTCAGCCAGCGGTACGTGGACGAGTCGGAGGCCGGCTTCGTGGTGCCGCCGGCGATCATCGGCGACGAGCTCCTCGAGACCGCGTGGCGCGCGCAGATCGACTCGGCGCAGGCCACCTACATCGGGCTCGTGGACCAGCTCATGTCGCGCTACGGCTGGGTCGCCGACAAGGTGCACCGCCGCAAGATGGCGCGCGAGGCGGCCCGCGGCGTCCTTCCCAACTCGACGGAGACGAAGATCGTCGTGACCGGGAACGCGCGCGCGTGGCGCACGATGCTCGAGCTGCGGTCGAGCGAGGCGGCGGAGCTGGAGATCCGCCGCCTCGCCGTCGCCGTGCTGCGCGTGCTGCAGCACGAGGCGCCGGCGCTGTTCGACGACTTCGAGATCTATCAGGCGGAGGACCGGCGCGAGGCGGCACGCGTCGTCTACCACAAGGTCTGAGCGGCGGGGGCGCGCTGTCGTGACGCGCGCCCTTCCCCTTTCGCGATTCGCATCCCACTCCTATCTTGCCCCGAATCACGTGTGAGGTCGGACGCGCACGTGGTGTGGTCGATCGCGAGACGCGTCACTTCGGCGCCGCCTACCGGGATGCGGCGTCACGTCTCCAGCGTGTTCACGGTTCCTTCAGTGGGGCCGCCGAATGAAGCCTGACGCATCCATCTCCGATCCGCCCGCCGCGAGCAGGCCGGCATCGAATCGATGATGACGCAGCACGGCAGCGACGAGGGCCGGACGATCATCGATCGTCCGGCCCTCGCTGCGTGCGGAGGACGGGTCAGCGTCCGGTGCGCCGCCTCACCACGATCGCGCCGCCCGCGTGCCCGGTGCCGAAGCGGTTGGTCGCCTCGGCCGCGCCGAGCCGCTGCACCTCGCGCACCTCGCTGGGCACGATCTGCTGGAGCGTCTGCACGCCGCCGAGCCGCGTGTCGTCGAAGTAGACGACCGGCATCCCGGCCTCGGGGGTCTGGATCGAGACCTGTCCGCGCGAGCGCAGCCAGTTGGGGCGGAGCCGCTGAATCGCCATGTGCAGATTCGGCGAGTCCGCCGACGACAGCTCCTCGGCGGTGATGAGATCCGCCGACCGCCGCGGCGAACCGGCCGTGGTGACGGTGCTCTGGCCGGGCGAGGTGCCGCATGCCGCCAGCCCTACCAGCAGGATGGGAAGGAGGGTCCGACGCAGTCGCATGTGCACCTCTCGCTGAAGGTCGTGGTTGTCGCGGCAAAGTGCCGCAGGGCGCGCGCCAGTGCAACGGGCGAGCCGGCGCGGGTGCGCCGGGTTCGGCTCGCCGCCCCTGTCCATCAACCCGCCGTCACCTCCTCCTGATCCCGCAGCTTCGCCGCTTCGCTGACGACGCGCTGCGCGGCATCGGCCGGCATCTCCTCGTAGCCGCGGAAGCGGCGCGTGTACCGCGCCCGCCCGTGCGTCATCGACTGGAGCTGCGTCGCGTAGAGGTGCAGCTCCGCCTGCGGCACGATGGCGCGGATGCGCGTCCCCCGCCCGTCCTCGAGCGGCTCCGTGCCGAGGATCTGCCCGCGCCGCCCCGAGAGATCGCCGAGGATGTCGCCCATGTACTCCTCCGGCGAGTGGATCTCGACCTCGTCGAGCGGCTCGAGCAGCACCGGGCGGCACTTGCTCGCCACGCCCTTGAAGGCGAGGATCCCCGCCATCTTGAACGACATCTCGTTCGAGTCGACGGAGTGATACGAGCCGTCGTACAGCTCGACGCGGAAGTCGACCATCGGCGCGCCGGCGAGCACGCCGCGCACGGCCGCCTCCTGGATCCCCTTGTCCACCGCGGGGATGAACTTGCCGGGGATGACGCCGCCGACGATGCGGTCCTCGAACAGATAGCCCTCGCCGCGCGGCATCGGGGACATGCGGATCCAGCAGTCGCCGAACTGCCCCCGTCCCCCCGTCTGCTTCTTGTGCCGCCCCTGCCCCTCCCCCTTGCCGCGAATCGTCTCCCGATAGGCGATGCGCGGGCGGGTCAGCTCCGCGCCCACCCCGTACTTGCGCCGCAGCTTGGCCATCGTGACCTCGAGATGGCGCTCGCCGAGCCCCGACACGAGCGTCTCGTGCGTCTCGGGGTTGTAGTGCATCTCGAAGGTGGGATCCTCGTCGTGCAGCCGGTGGAGCCCCGCCTGGAGCTTCTCCTCCTCGCCGCGCGCAGCCGCGTGCACGGCGAAGGTGACGAGCCCCTCGGGGAAGGCGATCTGGGGGAGCCGGACCGGATGCTCGCGCGTGGAGAGGGTGTCGTTCGTGTGCGTGTTGCGCAGCTTGGCCACGCACCCGATGTCGCCGGCGTGGAGCCGGGTCACCTCCATCCGCTCGCGCCCCTGCGCCACCGAGAGGTGATTGAGCTTCTCCGACACGTCGCGCGTGGCGTTGTACACGTCCGCGCCGTTGGCGACGGCGCCGGAGAGCACGCGGAAGAAGGAGACGTCGCCGACGTGGGGCTCGCTCTGCGTCTTGAAGACGAGCGCGGCGAAGGGCGCGTCGTCGTTCGCGTGGATCTCGACGGTGTGATCCCCCTCGGCGCCCCGGAAGGCGTGGATCTCCTCCATCTCCCAGGCGTTCGGCATCAGCTCGACGATCGTCTGGAGCACCGCCCGCGTGCCGTAGAGGTGCTCCGAGGAGACGCAGAAGAGCGGGAAGAGCTCCATCCGCTTCATCGCCTCCTTCATCGCGGCGACGGCCTCCTCGCGCGCGATCTCGCCGCCCTCGAGGTAGCGCTCGAGGAGACCGTCGTCGGTCGCGGCGATCGTCTCGATCAGCTCCCCGTAGTACCGCGCGAAGCGGTCCTGCACCTCCGCGGGGACGTCGGTCTCGTCGTACTCCCCGGTCTTCGCGCCGCGCTTGAAGAGGTGGGCGCGCTTGGTGAAGAGGTTGACGATGCCGTGGAAATCGGCGCCCTCGCCGACGGGGATCTCGACGGGGATCACCTTGCTCGTGAGGCGCGCCTTGATGTCGGCGTAGACGCGATCGAAGTTCGCGTGCTCCTTGTCCATCATCGAGACGACGAAGAGCACCGGATCGCCGCGCGTCACCGCCTCGCGGAACATCCGCTCGGTGCCGACCTCGACGCCCGCCGTGGCCGAGACGACACACAGGGCGCCGTCGGCCGCGGCGAGACCCGCGATCGCGTCGCCCTGGAAGTCGAGGAACCCCGGCGTGTCGATGAGGTTGATCTTGCTGTCGTCCCACTCCGCGAAGGCGCACCCGAGATTGATCGAGTAGCCGCGCTCCGTCTCTTCGGGAGAGTAGTCGGTGAGGGCGGTGCCGTCCCTGACCGCACCGTGTCGTTTGCTCGCGCCGGACACGAAGGCGAGCGCATCGACCAGCGAGGTCTTTCCGCTCGCCCCGTGTCCGACTACCGCGATGTTGCGAATCTCCCTGCCGGAATACTCTCGCATTGTCGCGCCTCCTGTCCCGTGAGCTGCCAACGACGAAACCCTGAAGGTGACGCTGGCTCCGGTCCCGGGGGGCGTCAAGTGCACGCGGCTGGGCCCGGACGAAAGTTCAGGGGGACGCGGACGGGGGCGTCGGCGTCGAGCGGACGCGTACGGCAGGGATCCGGACGCGACACGGCGCCGCCCGAGGCTTCCCTCGTGACGGCGCCGCGTCGTGGTGCGTTCGCGCTCCGCAGCCTGCCGGAAACGCCCTACGGGTCGGACGATGCAGGATTCGTCGCTCAATCCCCCTCGTACTCGAACGCCAGCGCATCGGCCTCGCGCATGCGGTCGAGCACGTTCTCGAGTGGGGCGACGAGGGGCGCGGTGAGGCCGACGATCGGGCCGAGCGAGACGCTCAGCGCGCGCTTGGCCCCGTCCGGCCACTCCGGCATCGCCAGTCCGACGACGAGCCGGCGGATCAGGCTTCCACACTCGGCGAGGAGCTGTCTCGCCGTCCCCTTGAGGATCTCGAGGGGGATCTCGACGTCCTGCGTCATCAGTTCGCCCGTGGCCGCATCGCGCCACGCCGCGTCGCCGATCGCCCCCCGCTCCGGCCAGACGCCCAGGTGGCGGATGGCCTCCGTGCTCCGGTCCCCCGACCGATGACTCTCCACCGCGGCGGCGAGCGCCAACGCCAGCGATTCGGCGTCGGGCGCCCCGTACAGCGTGACGACGTCGCGCGAGGGCGACTCCGTCTGCTGCGCCGACGCCACGGAATTGACGTGCGCCAGCACGGGCGAGTGGTCGGGGCTGTCCTCGATCATCACGAGGATGTCCATGGTCCCCTCCGGTGAAATGCGACCTGCTACGGTGCTCCGCGATCGAGGGTCGATCTCTCCGGAAGTCTCGACTCGACAACGCCCGGACTGGAGCCACGCGTCTCTTACCCAGACGACGGACACGATGTGCCGTGACGCGCGACGGTCGTGCGACCGGGTCGTCGCGAGCGCGTGACGCTCGCCGCCCCGGTGGCGCCACCGCGTCCGATCAGGGGATCGCGGTGGTGCTCAGAGGGGAGGAAGGGCAAAGCGCATGCCCACGGCCAGCGCGACCGCGAGCACGGCATGGACGACGACGACCTGCATCGGGGACAGCACGCCCGACACCCCGGCGTGAAGCACGCGCTCCACGACCAGCAGCTCGACCAGCAGCGCCATCGCGGCGACACCCACGGCGATGGCGATGCGTGCCCCCCCGCGGTGCGCGGCCGCGAGCCGCACATAGACAACTCCCCACACGAGCATCGTCGTCACGTGGAGGGCCACACCCGTGAGCGTCACGAGGGGCGCGAACCCCCACACGCCCTCGGCACGGCTCCCCAGCAGGAGCCGCGCGATCGCGTTGAAGGGGCGCGAGGGGATGCCGAGCCGGTGGCCGAAGCCGACGAGCGCCCCGGCGGTCGCCGAGGCGGCCAGCAGGCCGAGGGCGAGGCCGGCGCGAGTGGAGGTGGGTCGCACGCGAGATAAGCAAACCGCCCTCTGCGGCTGGCTCAAGGGTGGAGCTCGCGGCTCGCGAGGATTAACGATCGCGACACCGACGGCGTCCACCCTCGCACGACTCCCACGATCGCAGGGCATTCTCATGCGCACCGTCGCCTCGTTCGCCTCCGTCGCCGTCGCGGTCTCGCTGCTGCACGCCTCGCTCGCGTCGCCGTGCGTCGCCCAGGCCCCCTCGCCGCGATCGCCCGCGCACCGCGACGCGGCCCTCGCGCCGAGCCGCGAGCTGACGGCGAGCGAACAGGTCCTCCACGCGCTCAACCGGCTCGCCCATGGTCCGCGGCCAGGCGACGTCGAGCGGGTGCGCGCGATGGGCGTCGATCGCTGGATCGCCGAGCAGCTCGCGCCCGACCGCATCCCCGACCCGAAGACCGAGGCGCTGATTGCGACCTACGTCACACTTCGACGGCCCGCGAACGAGCTGGCGCGAAGCTACGAGACGCTGCGGCGCGCGCGACAGGACGCCCAGCGCGCCGCCGCGCGGATGGGCGACTCGAGCGACCCGCGCGAGCTCCGCCGCGACGCGCTGCGCGATCGCCCGGAGCTGGTCCAGCTCGCGCGGACCGTGCAGCGCGCGCAGGGCGAGCTGCAGTCGGCGAGGCTCGCACGGGCCGTCGTCAGCGAGCGCCAGTTGAACGAGAGGATGGTGGACTTCTGGGCGAACCACTTCAGCGTCTTCGCCGGCAAGGGCGTCGTGCGCTACTACCTCCCGGAGTACGAGCGCGACGTCATCCGCCCCCACGCGCTCGGCAACTTCCGCGCGCTGCTCGGCGCGGTCGCCAAGAGCCCGGCGATGCTCTTCTATCTCGACAACTGGCAGAGCCGCGCGGACTCGACGCAGCCGACGCTCGCGGACGCGCGGGGTGCGGGCCGCGCGCCGCTGCGCGAGGCGTTGCAGCGCGCGCAGCGCGCCGACGGCACGATCGACGAGAGCCGTCTGCCCCCCGCGCTGCGCCGCCGCTGGCAGCGGATGCCCGCCGAGCAGCGGGCGCGCCTGCAGAACGGACTGCGCCAGCTCGCGCAGCGGCGCGGCCGCGGGCTCAACGAGAACTACGCGCGCGAGCTGCTCGAGCTGCACACGCTCGGCGTGGACGGCGGCTACACGCAGCAGGACGTGATCGAGGTCGCGCGGGCGCTCACGGGGTGGACGTTCGCCCCGCGCGAGGGCACCGGCTTCGTCTTCCGACGCGAGATGCACGACGCCGGCGCGAAGGTGGTGCTCGGTCACGGGCTCGCGGCGGGACGCGGCATCGAGGACGGCGAGCAGGTGCTCGACATCGTCGCCCGACACCCGTCCACCAGCCGCTTCATCGCCCGCAAGCTCGCGGTGCGCTTCGTGAGCGACACGCCGCCGGCGGCGCTCGTGGAGCGCGCCGCGGCGACCTTCCGCGCGACCGACGGCGACATCCGCGAGACGCTCCGCACCATCGTCACGAGCCCCGAGTTCTTCAGCCGGGCCGCCTACCGCGCCAAGGTGAAGACGCCGTTCGAGGTCGTCGCGAGCGCGCTGCGCGCCGTGGGTGCGGACGCGGACGTCACGCCGCGGTCGGCGCAGGCGGTCGCGCGCCTCGGACAGCCGATCTTCGGACGTCAGACACCGGACGGCTGGCCCGATCGCGCCGACGCGTGGGTCAACACCGGCTCGATCCTCGACCGCATCAACTTCGGATTCGCGGTCGCCGGCGAGCAGCTGCCGGGCGTCTCGCTCGCGCGGTGGAGCACCTTCCAGTCGCTGCGCGACGCGCCGCGTGCGCAACAGGTGGACGGCATCGTCGGCGCGATCCTCGGCGGCGACGTGTCTCCGGTGACGCGCGAGGTGCTGACCAGCGGCGAGAACCCGCTGCTCACCCGCCTCGCGGCGGACAGCGGCGCCGTGGCGGGCGCGGAGGCGCAGATGCGCGGCGGCGAGGAGCCGGAGGAGGTCGAGACGCCGGAGCCGATGGCGCCGCCCGAGCGTCGTCCCCGTCCCCTCGCCGCGGGCGGCGGCCGTCAGCTGCGCCTCGCCGGCGCGCTCGGCCGCCCCGCGACGCTGCAGGGGCTGCCGCAGATCGTCGCCCTCGCCCTCGGCAGCCCGGAGTTCCAGCGACGATGAACGGAGACGGCGCGCGCCGGAACGGCAGGTCCCTCCCCGTCGCCTTCGGCGCTGGGTCGGCATGACGGCCTGCCTCATCGCTTCCCTGGTCCCTAGCCCCAGTCCCCAGCCCCAGCAGCCATGAATCGCCGAGTCTTCATGAAGTCGGGCGCGCTGTCGCTCGTGACGCTCGGACTCATGCCGAGCTTTCTTCGACGCACGGCGTACGGCGCCGAGCTGCTGGGCGGTGCGGCGGCGCGCGGAGGGCGGGGGAAGACGCTCGTCTGCCTCTTCCAGCGCGGCGCGGCCGATGCGCTCAACGTCGTCGTGCCCCACGGCGACCGTGCGTACTACCGGCATCGTCCGTCGATCGCGATCGCGCGTCCGCGCGGTGCGGGAAGCGGCAGCGCGCTCGACCTCGACGGCTTCTTCGGGCTGCATCCGTCGCTCGCGCCCTTCCTGCCGCTCTGGAAGCGCGGGATGCTGGCGCCGGTGCACGCGGTGGGAAGCCCGAGCAGCACCCGCTCGCACTTCGACGCGCAGGACTACATGGAGAGCGGCACCCCCGACGTGAAGGGAACGCGGGACGGATGGCTGAACCGGTATCTGGCGACGCGCGGGACGTGCGAGCGTTGCAGCGCTCGGCCCTCGACGCAGGGCGCTCGGCCCGACGGCGCCGACAGTCCCTTCGCGGCCGTCTCCATGACGCAGCAGACGCCGCGCATCCTCGACGGGCCGGCGCCGGTGATCGCGATGAGCTCACTCGAGGAGTTCAGCGTCCGCTCGGGGAACGCGGGGCTCGAGGCGCGGCTCGAGGCGTTGTACCGCACCGGGAACGCCGACGTGGTGCACGCGGCAGGGGGAGAGATGTTCGAGGCGGTGAAGATCCTGCGCGCGGCGAACCCGCAGCGGTATGCGGCGGCGAACGGCGCCGAGTATCCGCGCACGCCGTTCGGGCAGCGACTGCGGCAGATCGCGCAGCTCATCAAGGCGAACGTCGGGGTGGAGATCGCCTTCGCCGACGTCGGCGGGTGGGACACGCACGTCAACCAGGGAGCGGCGAACGGACAGCTCGCCGCGCGGCTGACCGAGTTCGCGCAGGCGGTGCGCGCGCTCGTCACCGACCTGGGCGACCGCATGGCCGACGTCACCATCCTGACGATGTCGGAGTTCGGCCGCACCGTGCGGCAGAACGGCTCCGGCGGCACCGACCACGGACACGCGGGGGCGCTGTTCGTGATCGGCGGCGACGTGAAGGGCGGCAGGGTGCACGGCCGCTGGCCCGGGCTCGAGCCGGAGCAGCTCTACGAGGGGCGCGATCTCGCGCTCACGACCGACTTCCGGAGCGTCTTCGTCGAGGTGACGGCGAAGCACCTCGGCGCCAGGCAGCTCGATCGGATCTTCCCGGGGTTCGACGCGACGCGGGGTCAGCTCGGCATTCTCTGAGGCAGGGCCGACAGCGAACCACGAAGGAGCACGAAGGGGCACGAAGGAGAAGCCGTCCTTCGTGCCCCTTCGTGCTCCTTCGTGGTAGAATCAAGCTCCTTCACCCGCCGACCATGTCCGTACGCCGGTTCGCCGTCACTCTCCTGCTCGCCCCTTCCCTCGCGCTGGCGCAGGGGCGCTTCGAGATCTCCTTTCCCGCGGCGGCGCATGCGGGTCCGGTCACCGGCCGCGTCTACGTCGCCGTCACGCGCATCGCCGACAGCGCACGCGGCACGCCGATCGAGCAGACGGGGGAGACGGGGGCGCCGCTGTTCGGCGTCGACGTGAGCGCGCTGGCGCCGGGGGCGCGCGCGGTGATCGATGCGAACGCGTTCGGCCATCCGGTGCGGAGCGTGCGCGACCTTCCCGCGGGGGAGTATCTGATGCAGCCGTTCGTGAACGTGTACACGCGCTTCGCGCGCGCCGACGGGCACACGGTGTGGCTGCACATGGACCGGTGGGAAGGGCAGAACTGGAAGCGCTCGCCCGGCAACCTGTTCGGCGCGCCGGTGCGCGTGCGGTGGGATCCCCGGTCGGCGACGCCGGTGCGGCTGGTCGCCGACCGGGTGATCCCGCCGGTGCAGGTCCCACCCGACGACGAGCGGGTGAAGCGCATCAGGATCCGCAGCGCGATCCTCTCGAAGTGGTGGGGACAGCCGATCGAGTTCGGCGCGACGGTGCTGCTGCCCAGGGGCTACGAGCAGCACCCGGAGGCGCGCTATCCGGTCGTGTACGAGCACGGGCACTTCTCGCTCGCCGCGCCGGGGCGGTACGGCCGCGACACGGCGTTCACGCGCTGGTGGAACGCCGAGGGGACGCCGCGCATGCTGCTCGTCACCCTGCAGCATCCGTCGCCGTACTACGACGACTCGTACGCCGTCGACTCGGAGAACAACGGGCCGTACGGCGAGGCGATCACGAAGGAGCTGCTCCCCGAGGTCGAGCGCCGGTTCCGTGCGATCGGCCAGCCGTGGGCGCGGCTCCTCACCGGGGGCTCGACGGGCGGGTGGATCTCGCTCGCGCATCAGGTCTTCTACCCGGAGCTGTACGGCGGCGTGTGGTCGCTCTGCCCCGACGCGGTAGACTTCCGCTATCACCAGATCGTGAACGTGTACGCGGACACCAACGCGTACTGGTTCGATCACGGGTGGATGCGCGTGGATCGTCCGACGCGCCGGCGTCCCGACGGCAACATCCTGGCGATGATGAAGGACGAGAACTGGTTCGAGCTCGCCGTCGGCGACCGCTCGCGCTCGGGGGGGCAGTGGGACATCTGGGAGGCGACCTTCAGCCCGGTCGGCCCCGACGGCTATCCGCGCCGCATCTGGGACAAGACGACAGGGGTGATCGACCATGCGGTCGCGGCGCGCTGGAAGGAGCGCTACGACCTGCGCCACATCCTCGAGACCAACTGGGCGACCCTCGGCCCCAAGGTCGCGGACAAGCTCAACGTGTACATCGGCGAGGACGACTCGTACTACCTCGACAATGCCGCGCATCTGTTGCACGACTTCCTGCGCACGACGACGAATCCGACGTGGACCGGCGAATTCGTCTTCCAGCCGGGGGCGCCCCACTGCTGGGGACCGCCGCGCTCCGAGCTGCTGACGAAGATGGCGACGGCCGCCGAGCGCAACGCGCCGGCGGGCGGGGACGTGAGGAGCTGGAAGTACTGACGGGCGGATCGGCGGTTCGACCGATTGGCGGCAGGGCTGTCATGCCGAGTGCACGCGAGGGAGCTGCTGGACTCAGCTTGACAGCTTGACGGCTCGACAGGAGTCAGAGAACGGCGTCGTCAGGAGAGCGCTCCTCGGACGACGCCGTTTCTCACCACTGTCACGCTGTCACGCTGTCAAACCGTCAATCCGCCGTTCAGAATCTGAAGATCCGCCGCAGGATCCCACCGATTCCACGTTTCGCGCGATCGACTTCGCGCCGCACGTCGGGGATCCCCGACTCGGGCCACGGATCGATCGCGTCCGGCGGCGCGGCGTGCTGGGTGCAGGGCTCGGTCGGTTCGCGGCCGATGCGGAACCATTCGCGCGCGCGGGCCGGGCAGTATTCGGTCGCGAGCTCGCCGGTGGCGGGGTCGATGATGCGCGCCACCATCCCCTGCGGCACGGCGAAGTCGCTGTTCTCCGGCTCGCGCCACCCGTTGCGGTAGAACTCCGACCAGGCGGGGACGGCGAAGCGGCCGCCCGAGGCGCCGGGCGCCATCTGCCGCGGCTGGTCGTAGCCGAACCAGACGCCGGCGACGAGAGTGGGGGTGAAGCCGACGAACCAGACGTCGGCCGCGTTGTTCGTCGTGCCCGTCTTGCCGCCGACGGCGCCGCGGATCCCCCAGTCGCGCACCCCGTGCCCCGTACCGTGATCGACCACGGCGCGCAGCATGGAGGTCATCATGTACGCGTCGCGCGGATCCATCGCCGGCTCGCGGCGGATCTCGCTCGCCCAGAGCACCGTCCCGTCGGCGGCCTCCACGCGCGTGACGAGGCGCGGCTGCACGCGCATCCCGCCGTTCGCGAACGGCGCGTACGCGGTCACGAGCTCCATCGGCGTGACCTCGGCGGCGCCGAGGGCGATCGCCGGGTAGTTCGGCAGGCGCGAACGGATGCCGTTGCGATGCGCGGCGGCGATCACGTTCTGCTCGCCCACGGCGCGGCTCACGCGCACGGTGGCCGCGTTCGCCGAGTGCTGCAGCGCCTTGCGCAGCGTCACCCGCCCGAAGTAGACGTCGTCGTAGTTTCCCGGCGCCCAGACCTGATTGCCGGTGCGCACCTCGACCGGCTCGTCGTCCACCATCGTCGCCGGCGACAGCCCGCTCTGCAGGGCGGCGGCGTAGACGAACGGCTTGAAGGCGGAGCCGGGCTGCCGCTTGGCGGCGATGGCGCGGTTGAAGCCGCGCCGCTCGAGCTGGCGGCCGGGGACGAGGGCACGCACGTCCCCCGTGCGCGGATCGAGCGCGACGAGCGCGCCCTGGATCGTGCGGCCGATCGCCGCCGCATGCCGCTGGATCGCGCGATCGGCCGCCCGCTGCGCCTGGGTATCGAGCGTGGTGAAGACGGCGACGTCGCCGTCCTTCTGCACGTCGGGGAGGATCGAGTCGACGAACTGCCGCACCGCCTCCAGCGCGAGCACCTCGTTCGGATCGTAGGGGCGCCACTCCGTGTTCGCCACGCGCACCCGCTCCGCCTGCGCGCGCTGGGCGCGATCGGGGGTGAGGTACCCTTCCTTCGTCATCAGCGCGAGGACGAGATCGCGGCGGCGGCGCGCGCGCTCCGGGTTCTTGCGCGGCGAGTAGACGGAGGGCGCCTTGGGGAGCGCGGCGAGCATCGCCGCGTCGGCCACGCTCAGCTCCGGCACCCCCTTGCCGAACAGGTCGCGGCTCGCCGCCTCGACGCCGTTCATCCCGTTGCCGAGGAAGATGACGTTGAGGTAGTGCTCGAGGATCTGGTCCTTCGTCAGCTCGCGCTCGATGAGTCGCGTGAGCCGCAGTTCGATGAGCTTGCGCCGCAGCGAGCGACCGTGGTAGCGGTCGGAGAGGAACGCGGTGCGCGCGACCTGCATCGTGATCGTGCTGAACCCTTCGCGCACGCCCCCCGACGCGACGTTGCGCACCGCGGCGCGGGCGAAACCGCGCCAGTCGAGGCCATTGTGCTCGTAGAACCGGCGGTCCTCGGTGGCCACGAACGCCTGACGCACGTGGAGCGGGACGTTCGCGAGCGCCACGTTGACGCGGCGCACGGCCGAGACGCGTCCGAGGAAGCGTCCATTGCGATCGAGGATCCGCCCCCCCTCGGCCGGCCGGAAGGCGCGGATCTGCGTGCGGGTCGGGCAGCCGACGAAGCCGCAGGTGGCCAGCCAGGCGTCGAGCGTGATCGTCCCCGCCCCCGCCAGGTAGAGGAGGAGCAGCCAGGGCCAGTGCCGGCGCAGCCAGCGCCGCGCCGGATCGGCGGGGTCGGGACGCATGCGCGCGCGCAGGAGACGCAGGCGGGCGGCGAGGCCGAGCCTGGGCATCGTCGATGCGCGAGGGGATCGTTTCTCCATCTGCTCCGTCGCCGTCGGATTATGCGCTCTGGTACGCCGAGTGCTCTAGCAGGTTTCCAGCCGCGTGCCGGCCCCGGGGGTGACGGGACGGGCGCGGCTCGCTACGCTATGTGCGCGGCGGGCCGTCGACCACGACGGTCCCCCCGCCGTCTACTGCTTCGTACCCCATGTCAGGCCACGGGCTCCCCATGCTTCGCCTCGCTGCTCTCTCCGTGCTTTCCGTCACCATCGTCGCCTGCGGCGGCGCCGAATCCCGGGCCGCGGGGAACGAACCGGCCGCACGGGACTCCGCGGCCGGCGGCGTCGCGACCGCCGGCGGCGACACCGCTCAGTCGGCCTCGCTCTCCTCGGCCCAGCCGGACCCCTCGCGCACGCCGAACGAGATGGGGCGCATCCCCGTCCTCGAGTATCACCTCATCGTGCCCGAGGAAAAGGGGGAGTTCACCCGGACGCCGCAACAGCTGAAGCAGGATCTCGCCACGCTGTACCAGCGCGGCTACCGGCCGGTGAACATGACCGACGTGATCGACAAGAAGATCCAGCAGCTGCCGAAGGGGATCTCCCCGGTGGTGCTGGTGTTCGACGACGCGTCGCCCTCGCAGTTCCGCTACATCGAGCGCGACGGCCAGCTCGTGATCGACCCGACGAGCGCGGTCGGCATTCTCGAGGAGTTCGCGAACACGCACAAGGACTGGCCGCGCAAGGCGGTCTTCTGCATGCTGCCCGCGGCGCAGGTCGGCCGCTCCTTCTTCGGCGACAAGGGGATCGAGGGGCAGAAGACGGAGTGGCGCTACAAGAAGCTGCAGTTCCTGCACAAGCAGGGCTACGAGCTGTGCAACCACACGCTCTATCACGCGCGGCTCGACCGCGCCGGGAACCAGGTGCAGGAGTTCATCGCGCGCGGCGACATGGCGATCGACTCGGCGGTCGCGGGCTACAAGGTCCGCACCTTCGCCCTCCCGCTCGGCATGTGGCCGAAGCAGCGCGACCTCGCCTGGCAGGGATCGTGGCGCGATCCGAAGACCGGGAAGACGGTGAGCTACAAGTACGACGCGGTGCTCGAGGTCTCGGGGAACCCCAACGAGAGCCCCTACGATCCGAACTTCGACCCGCACAGCATCAACCGCCAGATCATGTACAAGAACGCCCTGGAGGCGACGCTCAACCGCCTCGACAAGGCGACGGGGAACGCCGGGCGCTACGTGAGCGACGGCAACCCGAACACGGTGGCCAAGCCGTGACGGCCAGGGGTCAGGGACTGGGGACTAGGGTGTTCCCCGGTCCCCAGCCCCTGACCCCTGGCCCCTGGCCCCTGCAGTTCACGGTGCCTGTCCCCGCCCTGCCCGCTCCAGCTCCGTCCACCGATTGACCGCGCGGCGGAGATGCGGGATGACGATCGAGCCGCCGACGATGAGGCCGATCGAGGCGGCTTCGAACATCTCCTCCCGCGTGATCCCCACCTCGGCGCAGCGCACCAGGTGATAGGTGACGCAGTCGTCGCAGCGCAGCACGAGCGACGCGACGAGACCGAGCAGCTCCTTCGTCCGCACGTCGAGCGCGCCGCTCTCGTACGCGCGCCCATCGAGATTGAAGAAGCGGTTGATGACGAGGTTGTTCTCGGCGAGGATCTCGCGATTCATCCGCTCGCGGAAGTGCCGGAACTCCTCGAGCGCGCGCGACGCATCGGGATCCGCCCCCGGCTCGTGCGCGTGCGGGTGCGCGGAGGGGTCGAGGCCGGGTCCGTTTCCTGCTTCGTGCGCGCTCACAGCTTCCACCCCCGGAGCGTCTTCAGCGCCGCGTCGATCGCGGTGCGCGGCCCGGGATCCGTCGTCACCGCCAGCAGCGACTCGTAGGTGCGGATCGCCAGGTCGAGCGCGCGCGGATCGCGCTCGGCGCCGGCGAGGCTCGCGGCGTTGTCGGCGAGCGCTGCCCGCGCGAGGAGATCGGCGGGGAAGCGCTCGGCGATCTGCTGCCACCGGTCGACGCGCGCACGTACATTGGACTCCGAGAGCGCCCAGAGGTGCCAGGCTCCGCGATTGGTCGCGTCGGCGGCGATCGCGCGCGACGCCAGGTCGCCCACGACTTCGGGGCCGCGGCCGGTGAGCCAGTACGCGTTCGCGAGCACCACGAGCGCCTGGGCGTCGGCGGGGCGCGCGGCGACGATCCGCTCGTAGATCGGGATGACGACTTCGGGCTGGTCGAGGTACGGCTTGGCGAGCGGCGGCAGGTCGTCGGCAGGCGTCCGCGCCGCGAGATCGCGGAGGGAGTCGAGCAGCGCACCGAGGTCACCGTGCTGCCGATAGCGCAGCACCGCGGCCGACAGCTCGGCGGCGGGATCGATCGATGGGGAGATCATGAGCGAAAGCTACTCTGAAGAGGCGTCGTCGGGAGTCAGCGCGGCACGGGGGCTCCGGATCTACTGCGCGATCGAGCGGCCCGAGCTTCTGGCCGTCGTGCGCGAGACGCTGCATGCCTATCTGCCGGGGAGCAGCGTCGAGACCGGGCACACCGCGCTCCCCGGGGACCGCGTGCCGCGCGCCGACTGCGTGGTGCTGGACGCGCACGTCGGGGGTGCGACCGGGGTGGAGGCGGCGCGCGCGATGCGCATCGCGGGGTTCGACGGCGGGATCATCCTGCTCGCCCCCGATCGGGCGACGGCCTCCGCCGCCGAGCTGCCCACCGATCCCGAGGAGCGGCTCGAGGAGCGGGTGGCGGCGCGGAGCTCGGGCCCGACGACGGTGCGCGTCGCAGCGATGGGGGTGAGCCGGACGATCCCCTACGCGGCGATCGCGGGGGAGCTCCCGGGAGCCGTCGTCGCGGCGAGCCTCACGACGGAGTCGGGCGCGCTCGAGGACGCGCGCCGCGAGCTGCGGGCGGCGCAGCGGCTGATCGCGATGGGGGACCTGGCGGCGAGCGTGCAGCACGCGGCCAACAACCCGTTGACGGCACTGCTCGCCGAGGCGCAGCTGCTGGAGATGGAGCCGCTGGCGCCGGAGCACCGCGAGGCGGTGCGGCGCATGATCGATCTGAGCCGGCGGCTCGCGCAGGTCATCCGCCGGCTGGATCTTCCCCGCGCGCGCTGAGGTACGAGGTACGAGAGAATGTGAGCGCGGACACCGACGGCGCTCGGCAGCGCTCCGGTTTTCGCAGCAGCTGGCCCATTTTTCGCCGTTCGCGCGGGTGGCCCGGCGCGACTGGGTTGCGCGATCCGGGGTTCCTGGCGATACTCGTAGCCGTTCGCCGACGCGCCTCGACGCCCGCTGCTGGTCGGGCTCCAGCCACGCCGGCCGACTATCGATCCGTGTGCTCGACGCTCGCCTGCCGAGCCATGAGCCTGTCGATCCGTCAGCCCCAGGCTGCGATCACACGTCGGTAGAGCCGCCACCCTTCCCCGCGTGAGGTGTCCGCGCCGAGGGTAGCCCGTCACCAGTTCGTGTCGCGTCACACCTCGCCCGGCGGCGCCTCGTCGCGTCGATCCCGGGCGATTCCGAAAGGCATTCGAGCGCAGGCGCGCAGTCGCGCGCATCCGTCACCGCGCAATCGTCACCGCGCAATCGTCCAGCGCACCTACCCAGCGCATCGTCACCGCGCCACCGAGGGCGCACCGGCTACCGCGATCACGCGAGTCGGGCCGCCCGCGTCGCATCATGATCCCTTCGAACCCAGTCGCTGCATGACCGAACGTCGTCGTCCTTCTCGTCGCGGTCGCGGGCCGCGCTCCCAGTCGCGCGCCTCCACCGAATTGCCGGAGGAGCCGAATCCCTATCGCGACTCGACGCCCGAGCCGGCGGCGGACGTGGTGCCGTCCCGGCTCGAGCGCGAGCCCGCCGGGGGCGCGGACACCGCGCCGGCCGCACCGCCCGTGACCGAGAAGGCCGCGTACACGCCGCCGCCGGTGGCGAGCGAAGGGGCGGCGCCTCCCCCGACCAACGGCGCCACGCCCGCGGCCGGCGGCGCCGTCACGACGGCGCCCGGGCATCCGCCGCGCGAGGGCGGCGCTCCGCGGTTCGAGCGGGAAGGGCGCGACGGGCGGGAAGGGCGCGAGGGCGGGCGGCGCGGACGGCGCGGACGCGGGCGCGACCGGGGGCGCGAGCGCGGCCCGCAGCAGCCGACGACCCCGGCGGTCATCACCCCCACCGGCGAGGAGACGGGGTGGTTCGACACGGCCCGTGACGGGGGCTACCTCCGGCGCGCGCGGAACAGCTACCTGGCGGAGCCGGGCGATCCCTTCGTCCCGCCGCACGTCGTGCGGCAGGCGGGGCTCCGGCGCGGCGACAGCGTCGTCGCCTCCGTCGGACGCGACCAGCGCGGCCGCCTCACGGTCGTCGAGGTCCTCTCGATCAACGGGCTGCCGCCCGCGGAGACGCTCCGCCGGCCGGAGTTCAACTCCCTGCCCGCCTCGTATCCCGACCGCAAGCTCTTTCTCGAGACGGGGCGTCCGGCCCGCGGCGGTCCGGAGCTCACGCGCCGCGCGGTGGACCTGATCGCGCCGATCGGCTACGGCCAGCGCGCGCTCATCGTGGCGCCGGCCCGCGCCGGCAAGACCACCCTGCTGCACGCGATCACCGAGGGCGTCGCGGTCAACCATCCCAACGCCGTGCTCCTGATCCTGCTCGTGGACGAGCGGCCGGAGGAGGTGAGCGAGGCGATCTCGTGGGGCGTCGGCGAGGTCATCTCGTCGAGCTTCGACCAGCCGGCGCAGCGACACGTCGAGGTGACCGAGATGGTGCTGGAGCACGCGCGCCGGCTCGTCGAGATGGGGAAGGACGTCGTGATCGTGCTCGACTCCCTCACCCGCATGGCCCGCGCGCACAACACCGCCGAACGCGGCACGGGGCGCACGCTGTCGGGTGGGCTCGACGCGCAGGCGATGGCCAAGCCCAAGGCCTTCTTCGGCTCCGCGCGCGCGATCCCCGCATCGGCGGGGGGCGGATCGCTCACGATCATCGCGACCGCGCTCGTCGAGACCGGATCGCGGATGGACGACGTGATCTTCGAGGAGTTCAAGGGGACGGGGAACTGCGAGATCAAGCTCGATCGCTCGCTCGCCGAGAAGCGGATCTATCCGGCGATCGACATCGGCACGAGCGGGACGCGGCGCGAGGAGAAGCTGTTCCGCCCCGACCAGCTCGACACGGTGTACACGCTGCGCCGCGGGTTGAGTCAGATGCCGCCGCAGGCGGCGATGGAGTGGCTCATCAAGCGCATCGCGGCGGTGCCGTCGAACGATCAGCTGTTGGCGGGCCTGTAAGGGAGCACGAACCGGAGACCGGGGACCGGGAACGGCGACGTTCCCGGTCCCCGGTTTTTCGTTGCCGGCCGTCGGTTCCGGCCGCCAACCGTGCCGGGCCCACCTCTTGCTACCCCACGGCCCGCCATGATTCCCACCGCACGGTCTCCGATCCGGCGGCTGGCGACGGCGGTGGCGTGGGGTGCGCTCCTGCTGGCGCCGTCCGTCCTCGGCGCGCAGGCGAGCTCCGACGAGGAGACCGAGGCGCCCGAAGTGACGCGCCTCGAGCTGCGCGGCGTGTCTGGGGTGAGCGTCGAACAGCTGCGCGAGTCGATCGCGACGCAGGCGTCGGAGTGCAAGAGCCTCCTCCTGCAGACGTTCTTCTGCTGGTGGACGCACTCGCCCACCTTCTTCGAACGCCACCACCTCGATCGCCGCGAGCTGGCCGCCGACGTGGTGCGCATCCGGATCTTCTACTGGCGGCGGGGGTGGCGGAACGCCGAGGTCGACACCCTCGTCGCCCCGGACGGCGACGGGGTTCGCGTCACCTTCGACATCCGCCAGGGGCGACCGACGGTCATCCGCCGGCTGACGGTGCTGTACGACAGCACGATGTTCAAGCAGCGGATCATCGAGCGGCTGACGCGCGTGCGGGCCGGCGAGCCGCTCGATCTCATCGCGCTCGACTCCTCGCGCGTGATGCTCGAGGCGGAGCTGTGGAACAAGGGGTACGGCGACGCGGTGGTGGACACCAGCATCGTCGTCGACACCGCCCGCCGCATCGCGGACGTCACGCTGCGCCTGGTCCCGAACTGGCGCACGTACGTGGGGTCGATCACGGTGCACGGCAACGAGAAGGTCGCCCGGGAGACGATCGAGAACTCGCTCACCCTGCGCACGGGCGACGCCTTCCGCCGCGACGACGTGCTGCTCAGCCAGCGCAACCTCTACGAGTCGAACCTCTTCCGGCAGGCGACGATCAGCACGCCGCCGGTGCGGACGCCGATCAAGCCGGTGGAGATCATCGTGAGCGAGGCGCCGCAGCGCGAGGCGCGCATCGGGGTCGGGCTCAACACCGTCGACTTCGTGCAGGTCGAAGGGCGGCTCACCCACCACAACCTGCTCGGCGGCGCGCGCCGGCTCGATCTGACCGGCGTCGCAGGGAACCTCCTCGCGCCGCAGCTCAACGGGATGGACCCGTTCCGCGACGTCGTGCGCGGCTTCGACGACGACGAGGCGGACGACTTCCTCCTCCCGACCTGGCAGCTGAGCGCGGACTTCCGCCAGCCGGCGTGGCTGCAGCGGCCGCAGAACGCGTTCGGCGTCGGCGTCTTCTCGCACCGGCGGGCCTTCCCCGGGGTGTACATCGACCGCGGCTACGGCGGATCGCTGACGCTCACGCGCATGGTCCGCCCGCGCGCGCCGGCGAGCCTCACCTACCGGTTCGAGCTCACGCGCGTCTCGGCGAGCGAGGTCTTCTTCTGCGTCAACTACGGCGTGTGCGACACGCCGACGCTCGACGTGGTGCGCCGGAACCAGCGGCTCGCACCGCTGGTGCTCTCGGGGCTGGTGGATCGGTCCGACGAGCCGTTCAGTCCGACGCACGGGTACAAGGCGCGCGTGGACTTCGAGCATGCGTCGACGGCGACGGCCTCGACGTTCGGCTTCAACCGCTTCTACACCGAGGGCGCCGTCTACAAGCGGGTGGGTGACCGCCGCAACACCGGCACGCGCGCGACCGTCCTCGCCGGACGGCTGCGCGTGGGGCTCGTGCGCGCGCTCTCCTCGCAGATCGCCGGCGTGGACAGCAACCGGCGCATCCTCCACCCGCGCACCCGCTTCTACGCCGGTGGCGCCCAGTCGGTGCGCGGCTACGGCGAGAGCCAGCTCGGTCCGCGCATCCTCACCGTCGCGCCGGAAGTGCTGCGCCGCCTCGGCTGCGACGTGAACACGCGCCGCGGGATCGAGGCGTGCAACCCGAACGGGGCCTCGGTCTATGCCGATCCGGACTCCGCGGTGACCGACGGCGACTTCACGCCGCGGCCGCTCGGCGGCACGGCGGTGCTCGAGGCGAGCGTCGAGTACCGCTTCCCGATCGTGGACAAGCTCAGCGGCGCCGTGTTCGTCGACGCGGGGATCGTCGCCGCCGACCCCGAGTTCCGGACGCAGCCGGGGATCGAGGATCTCAGCCGCGGCACGGGGGCGATCACGCCGGGCTTCGGCATCCGCTACCGCTCGCCGGTCGGACCGATCCGCGTGGACGTCGGGATCAACCCGTCCATCAGCGAGAACCTCCCCGTCGCCACGGAGCTGGACGTGGGCGGGCAGCAGGAGATCGTGCAGCTCGAGCAGCTGCGCACCTACTCGCCGATCCGCGGCCAGCGCGGGTTCGCGCGCCTGCTGTCGCGCCTCACGCTGCACCTCTCGATCGGCCAGGCGTTCTGATGGCTGAACGCGCCCCGGACGACGCGCCGCGACGCCGCGCCGGCGACCCGCCCGAGGAGATCGCACCGCGGCGCCGCCGCGGCGACGTCCCGCCGTCCCCGCCCTCGCGGAGCTGGTGGGGGCTGCGCAAGGGCGCGCGCGGGCTGCTCGCCGTGCTCAACGTCGCGCTGGGCGCGGTCGCCCTCGGCGCGACGGCGCTCTGGGTGCTCACCAACACCGACTGGGGACGCGAACGGGTGCGGCGCTTCGCCGTCGACCAGTTCGACGCGAACGTCAACGGCCGCCTGCGCATCGGCCGGCTCTCGGGGAACCTGCTCGAGGGCTTCACCCTGCACGCCTTCGCGATCACCGACCGGACCGGCGCCCCCTTCGTCGCCGCCGACTCGGTGCGCGCCCGCTACTCGCTGCGCGCGCTGCTGCGCAAGCGGATCGAGCTGCGCGACGTCGTGCTCCATCGGCCGGTCGTCGTGCTCGACAACCCGCCGGACGGGCGCTGGAACTGGCAGCGGATCTTCGAGCGCGAGAAGCCCGACGTCCCGTCCGACCCGACGCCGGGGTTCGGCGACTGGGTCTCCGCGCGGAACCTGCGCGTCGTGGACGGCGACGTGCAGATCCTGACGACGTGGCGGGTGGACACGACGAAATCGCGCGCCGAGCAGCAGCGCGACATCCGGGACGCGCTGTCGGGGAAGGACCGCGTCGTCGTCGTGCGCCACCCGGCCGGCTTCCAGAAGGTGCTGCGCTTCCGCGCCATCGACGCGACGCTGCCGAGCGCGATCATCGCCGATCCGTCGATCGCGTGGCGGCGGTTCGACGTCGCGACGGCGCAGCTGGTGGCGATGCCGTTCCACGAGCCGTACGCGGTGGTGCGCGACCTCCGGGGAACGATCCGGGTGGACGGGGACTCGGCCTGGTGGAAGGGGCTGCACGTGCGCACCCCCGGCTCACGGCTCGTCGGCGACGGCCGCTACTGGATCGCGGAGGACGACGCGTGGGTCCGCGCGCGCGGCGAGCACATCGCGCTCGCCGATTTCCGCTGGGCGTATCCCCGCCTCCCGTCCGAGGGCGGAGGACCGGCGCGGGTCGAGTATCGATACACGAAGACGTACATGACCTTCCGCGCGCGCGACATGGACGTGCGCGTCGGCGCACAGCGCGCGCGCGGGTCGCTCGGTCTGACGTTCGTGGACCTCGAGCCGCGGGACACGACGATCGTGCACGACACGCAGCTGCGGCTCGCGAACGTGGGGATGAAGCTGCTCGAGCAGGTGATCGACTTCGAGTCGCCGCGACAGGGGACGATCTCCGGGCAGATCGCGCTCGAGGGCGGGACGCACGCGCTGCGCGTCGACGGCGACGTGGAGTTCCGCGAGCGCGTGTCGGGATACAACCGCTTCATCGGCGCGGGGATCGTCGGCTTCGTCGGCCAGGGGGACGAGCCGGGGGAATCGGACGTCGTCGCGCGCGACCTCCGGCTGCGGCTCGCGCCGATGCAGGTCGCGCTCATCGGGCAGGACTTCCCCGACGTGCCGATCCGGGGCGCGGTGACCGGCAACGTCGTCCTGAACGGCACGGTGGACGAGGGAGGGACCGCCGTCGGCAGCGTGGTGCACACCGACCGCGGCGCGCGCTCCGGCTTCACCGGCCGCGCGACGGTCCACTACGCGCGGACGCCGATCCGCTTCGACATCGACGGACGGGTGCATCCGCTCGCGCTGCAGACCGCCGGACGCTTCGTCCCGTCGGTGGGGCTGCGCGGCTACGTCAGCGGTCCGGTCAAGGTGCGCGGCAACGAGCGCGACTTCTCGCTCGACACCGACCTCTCGGTCGCCGGCGGCGGCGACGTCGCCGCGCGCGGCCGCATCCGCCTCGACGGGCGCGTCCCCGCCTACGACCTCGCCGGCCGTGCGATCGCGCTCGACCTGCACCAGGTGGTCGCCGGGATGCCGCACACCTCGCTCACCGGCACCGCCGAGGCGAACGGTCGCGGGGTGACGCCGGAGACGCTCGCCGGCAGCTACGCCGTCGACCTCCGCGGCTCACGCTGGGACACGCTGGCCGTGGACAGCGTGATCGGCCGCGTGCGCGTCGCCGACGGGCTCCTGGGGATCGACCGCTTCCGCATCGGCGCGCGGGGGATCGCCGCGACGGCGGAGGGGAGCTTCGGCATGCGCCGCGACCGTGCGGGGATGCTCGGCTATCGCGTGGACGTCGCCGACCTGTCGGCGCTCGGCGCCTTCGTCCCGGCGCTCGCGGGCGACACCGGGATGGTGCAGCCGCGCCCGGGGATCCTCGCGAGCCGCGTGCGGCAGGCGCGCGAGGACTCCGTCCGCGCCGCCCGCGCGACGGAGATCGAGCGCCAGGTCACCGGCCGCCGCATCACGATGGCGCCGGTGGACACGCCGCGGGCCGTCCCGCGCGGCCTGCTCGCCGGCACGCTCTCGACCAGCGGCGTCGTGTACGGCGCGGTGCAGGACTTCGACGTGCGCGGCAGCGCGTCGGGCGACGGCGTGATCGCCAAGGGGAGCGCCGCCTCGCGCGTGGACGCCGAGTACGCCTGGACGAACGCGCGCACGCCGCAATCGGCGATCGCGGTCGGCGTGAACGCGGACTCGGTGAGCGCGTACGGCTTCGCGTTCGACACGCTCGACGTCCGGCTGGGAATCGACGCCGACCCGCGCGGACGCGTCGAGCTCGTCGCGCGGCAGGGGACGGAGCGCGACTACGCGCTGCGCGGCAGCTTCGTGCTGCATCCCGAGAGCAACGAGCTCCAGCTCTCGCAGGTGCGCCTCCGCTTCGACACCACGGCGTGGACGCTCGCGCAGCCGACGACGGTCACCTGGGGGCGGCGCGGCATCGCCGTGCGCGACCTCGACCTCCGGGACGGCGAACAGGGGCGCGTGTGGGTCAACGGGCTCCTCCCCACCGAGGGGGCGGCCGACCTCGACGTCGCGCTCGACCGGTTCCAGCTCGCCCACCTCTCCGACATCCTCCAGTCGGACGTGGAGGCCGCCGGCTATCTCACGCTGCGCGCGCACCTCGACGGCACGCTGCGCAACCCGTCGTTCCGCGGCGCCTTCGGGATCCCGAACCCGCGGTACGGCGGCACGCGCATCCCGCAGCTCCGCGGCACCTTCGAGTACGCGGACGAGCGGCTGAGGACGCACGTGCTCGCGGTGCGCTCGGGGAACGCCCCGCCCCTCGCCGAGGTCGATGCGACCGTGCCGGTGAACCTCGCGCTCGCCGCGGTGCCGGGGGACAGGTTCACCGGCGAGGGGCTGCAGGTGGACGTGCGGGCGGACTCGATGCCGCTCGACCTGACCTCGCGCTTCACCGATGTCGTGCGCGACGTGCGCGGCGTCGCGACGGGGCGGCTCGGCGTGCGCGGATCGCTGAAGCAGCCGGCGATCACGGGCGAGGTCACCGTGCGCGACGCGCAGGCGACGATCGCCGCGACCGGCGTGACGGTGGACGGCATCAACGGCGCGCTCCGCATGCGCGGCGACACGCTCGCCGTGGACTCGCTCGTCGGCCGCGCCGGCGGACCGCTGCGCGTGAGCGGCGGCATCGCCCTGGGCAACTGGCGCGAGCCGGCGTTCGACCTCCGCATGGTCGCACGCGACGCGAAGCTGCTCGACAACGACTACGGCGAGGTGTTCGCCGACGCGACGGTCGCGCTCACCGGCCCCGTCCGTGACGCGCATCTCACGGGGCAGGTCACCGTGGAGCGCGGGGTGATCTACATCCCCGAGAGCCGCGACATCGAGAACATCAACGCGGGCGACCCGGCGGTGTTCGCGGTGCTCGACACCGCCCTCGCCGCCGAGCGCGAGCTGCTGCCGGCGGAGAATCCCCTCTTCGACAACCTCGGCGTCGACCTCGACGTCCGCGTGAACCGGAACACGTGGGTGCGCACGCGCGAAGCGAACGTCGAGATCTTCAGCGACGGGGTGGTGCACGTGCGCCGCGAGCGGCTCGGCAACGAGCGCGCGACGCTCGCGCTCACGGGGATCATCGCGAGCGATCGCGGCGAGTACCGGCTGCTGAGCAAGCGGTTCCAGGTCAAGCGCGCCTCCGCGGTGTTCCTCGGACAGCCGGAGCTCAACCCGACGCTGCAGCTCACCGCGGAGTACGAGGCGCATCCGCCCGGCCGCGAGGCGATCATCATCCGCATCGTCGTCGGCGGCACCCTCCAGCGCCCCCGCGTCGCGCTGGAGAGCGACGCGCAGCCGCCGCTCTCGCAGACGGACATCCTGAGCTTTCTCGCCTTCGGCCGCGAGTCGGGCTCCCTGCTCAACCTCGAGGGCTCGTCGCTCACGAGCAGCACGGGGAACCCGAGCCTGATCGGCGTGGGGCGCGTGGCGGGGCGCCGGCTCGCGAGCGTGGCGCTGGGGCTCGCGATCGACGAGGTCGAGGGCGACGCGGGGCGCGACCTCGGCGTGGACGTCATCAACATCACCCCCGAGGACGTGCCGAGCGAGTTCGGGACGAGCGCGATCGAGTCGTTCCTCCTCGGCACGCGCGTGGAAGTCGGCAAGTACGTCACGCCACAGACCTTCGTCGCCGTCAGCGGCAGCCCGAGCATCCTCACCGCGGGCGGCTCGCAGAGGTCCCCGCCGGGGATCCGCGTGGAGCGGCGCATGGGCAAGGGATGGCGCCTGCAGACGAGCCTCGAGTCGCGCCTGCTGCTGCGCGACCCCTCGCTGCGCGAGAACCAGCGCACGATCACGCCGATCTCGGTGTTCGGCGTGTTCCTGATCCGGGAGTGGCGGTTCTGAAGGGCGGATTGAACGGCGGTTTGACGGTTTGACGGTTTGACAGCGTGACAGCGGTGAGAAGCGGCGTCGTCAGGAGGGGACTCCTCTGACGACGCCGTTCTCTGACTCCTGTCGAGCTGTCACGCTGCGACCAGCAGCTCCCTCGCCTTCGCTCGGGATGACAGCCCTGCCGTCAATCCGTCGAGCTGTCACGCTGTCACGCTGCCGTTCAATCCCCCTTCCCCAGCTCCTCCAGCAGCCCCGCCGCCGCGCGCATTCCCCGCTTGAAGTTCTCGACGCTCATCCACTCGTCCGGTGCATGCGCGTTCTCGCCGGGGAGACCGAAGCCCATGAGGAGCACCGGTGCGCGGAGGATGCGCTCGAAGTCGCCGACGACCGGGATGGAGCCGCCCTCGCCTGTGATCACCGGCTCGCGGCCGAAGGCGTCGGCGAGGGCGCGGCGCGCGGCCTCGTAGAGCGGGCCGTCGAGCTTCGCGCGCCAGGGCTTGCCGCCGTGCAGGTGACGCACGGTCACCGTCACCCCCGCCGGCGCGACGCGCTGCACGTGCGCCTCCATGAGCGCGACGATCCGCTCCGGCGTCTGGTTCGGCACCAGCCGGCAGCTCACCTTCGCCATCGCCTTCGATGGAAGCACCGTCTTCGCGCCCTCGCCCGTGTAGCCGCTGAGCAGCCCGTTGACCTCGCACGTCGGCCGCGCCCAGATGCGCTCGAGCGTCGAGTAGCCCGCGGCGCCGCCGAGCGCCGGCGCGCCCGTCTCGTGCCGGAAGGCGTCGTCCGAGAAGGGGAGCGCTCGCAGCTCGGCGCGCTCGTCGTCCGTCCACGCGACCACGTCGTCGTAGAAGCCCTCGATCGCGACGCGCCAGTCGTCGTCGTGCATCGTCGCGAGGATCCGCGCGAGCGCCATCGCCGGGTTCACCACCGCGCCGCCGTAGCTCCCCGAATGCAGGTCGGTCGCCGGCCCGGTCACGTCGATCTGGAAGTAGGCGAGGCCGCGCAGCGACGAGAGGATCGACGGCAGTCCGGGCGCGAACATCGCCGAGTCGGAGATGACGACGTAGTCGCAGGCGAGCGCGTCGCGGTGCGCCTCGATGAACGGTGCGAGATGCTCGCTCCCGACCTCCTCCTCGCCTTCGGCGAGCACGATCACGTTGACGGGGAGCGTGCCGCGCGCCGCGAGGTGCGCCTCGAGCGCCTTGACGTGCAGGAAGAGCTGCCCCTTGTCGTCCACCGAGCCGCGCGCGTAGATGCGCCCGTCGCGGATGGTCGGCTCGAACGGCGGGGAGCTCCAGAGCTCGACCGGCTCTTCCGGCTGCACGTCGTAGTGGCCGTAGATCAGCACCGTCGGACGCCCCGGTGCGCCGCGCCATTCGCCGACGACGACCGGATGTCCCGCCGTCGGGTGCACCGTGGCGGTGAGCCCGGCGCCGCGCATCGAGTCGGCGATCCACTCGGCGGCGCGCGCCGTGTCCACGTCGTGCTCGGAGCGGGCGCTCACGCTCGGGATGCGCAGCAGCTGGAACAGCTCATCGAGGGCGCGCGCCTCGTTGGCGGCGAGATAGGTCTCGAGATCGGCGGCGATGGGCATGGATTCGACGGTCGTGAGAGTTGGATGAACTATAGCAGCATGCGTCGGTCCTTCCGCGCACCTCCCGCCCTCGCCGCAGCGAGGGTCGTCATGGACGTCGACGGGATCGACGCCGCCGACGACGACCGGGTGGCGCCGTCGATGCTCACCGTGCTGCGCGAGAACGCGGGGCGCACGGCGCTCCACACCGCGCTCGTCGCGCGCGGCGTGCCGTGAGTCAGCGGCGCGGCCAGCCGCCCGTCCACCCGCGGAGCAGGTAGAGTCGCCGCACCGTCTGCACGCCCGCGCCGCGCGTCAGCTCGACCCGCTCGCCACGCTCCACGGAGGCGAAGTAGGGGACGAGCGCCCGCGCCGTGCCGTGCATCGGCTCCGGCGAGTCGTCGAGCGCGAGCACGAGATCGTCGCCCGGACGCGCCACCGCCGGCAGCGGCGTCCACAGGTCGTACTGGTTCCGGCGGCCGGAGAGATTCAGGGCGAAGGCGAACGTCCCCGCGACCGGCCGGACGCCCGCGTCGGCGCTGGCTCGGCGCGCCAGCGCGAACGAGATCGAGGCGGCGTCCTGATAGCGGTCCGCGCCGACGTGCACGCGACCACGAGACTCGCGCTGCATCCGCGCGCGCGCGGCGGCGACCCGATCGGCGAGATGGTCCCACCCGAACGCGCGCGCGATCGGATCGCGGCTGGCGGGGAGCGGGAGAACGGGGACGAGCGCGTGCAGGTAGACGAGCCCCGAGAGCGCCGCGGCGAGCACCCACCCGCGCCGGAGCCAGCGGGCGCCGCGCGCACCCCAGAGCGTCGCGCCGACGAGCGCCGCGGCGGGGATGTAGGCGGGCGCCGGCCAGTTGGGCTCTACCCGCTTGCGGAGCGCGCTGTAGGCGAAGAAGCCGACGATCAGCGTCGCCACGATGCCGAGCATCGTGCGCACGTCGTCGCGCGCGCGAAGCGCTCGCCAGACGGCGACCGCCATCAGGACGAAGACGATCGGCGACACGAGCCCGATCTGCCCGCCCACGTACTCGAGCAGGCGCGCCACGCCCGAGCCGTGCGGCCGCCCCAGCCCGTGCTCGATCTGGAAGAGAAACGAGATCCACCCGTGGCTCGCGTTCCAGCGGATCACGGGGAGAAAGACGATCGTCGCGACGACGCACGCGAGGTACGGCCCCGCCTCCGCCAGCCGCGGCCGCAGCGAGCGCTGCAGGAGCACGGCGAGCAGCACCCCCGCCGGGAGGAGGATCGAGGTGTACTTGGCGGAGAACGCGAGGCCGAGCGCGACGCCGGCCGCGCCCCACCAGCCGAGCGAGGCGCGCGAGCGTGGCGGCGCCTGCAGCGCCCGCGCCACGGCGTAGAGTGTCACCGACGAGCAGGCGAGGAGCGCCGCATCCGGCGTCGCGAGGACCAGCCCGGTCGCCGCGAGCGGGAGCACGCTCACGACGATCGCTGCCGGGAGCGCGGCGCGCTCACCGCCGAGCCGCCGGGCGATGCCGACGCAGGCGAACGACGCGACCGTGCCGGCGAGAACGGCGCCGAACCGCACGGCGAACGGGGTCGGCGCGAGCCCGAGCGCGGCGAGCGGGGCGACGCCGAGCCGCACGAGGAGCGCGACGAGGTAGGGGTGGTCGTAGTAGCCGCCGGCCAGGTGGCGCGACCACTCCCAGTAGTAGCTCTCGTCCGGGAAGAGCGGCAGCCAGGCGGCGAAGAACAGGCGGAGCAGCGCCGCGCCGACGAGCACCGCGAGTGCGGCGCGGCGGCGCGGCGGCTCTTCCGGCAGCTCCCGGTCGATCAGCGGGGGCCGGCCGGGCGCGCGCGATCGCGCCCTCGTCGCCAGGTCACCGCGAGCAGCGTGATCGCCCATGACCAGATGATCCACATCAACCGCTGTTCGACCGAGAGCGTCGTCATCAGCCGCCAGAGCGCGACCGGCGCCGTGAAGACGAGGCCGATGACGCCGTAGCCCGGGTCCGCCACGACGCGCTCGACGACGCGCGTCCCGCTCCGTCCCCCCTCGCGAATGACGCGCTCGAGCGCCTCGGCGATCGTCGCGGCGGGGACGTTGCGCCACCCCGGGAGCCGGAAGAGCGTCCAGCCGGGGGCGGTGCTCCCGTAGCCGTGGTTGTCCGAGCCGGCGACGAGGGCGAGGTTGAAGCTGTCGGCGAGCTGCACGATGCGCGCGCGGTCGCGCCGCGCCTGGCCGATGCCGCGCGGTCCGCCATCGACCGCCTCGATCGCGCGCACCCCCGGTGTGCCGGGGCCGGTCGCGGGGACGATCTTCGACAGATCCGCCGGGATCGTCTGCACGAGGATCGGCTCACGGCCGCGGATCGCGCTCGCGAGCGCCAGCGACTGGTCGTCCACGTCGCGCAGGGCATCGTCGGTGAGCCCGTTGAAGACGCTCCCCGCGCTCAGGATGTTGACGCGCTCGCCGCGCCACACCGCCTCGAGCGCCGGCAGCAGCACGGTCCCCTGCCCGGCGACCGTCGGATTGTTCGGCACCCCTTCCTGGATCCCCTCGAAGGTCCGGTGGTCCGCGATGTACAGCGCGTCGTATCCGCCCTTCTCGCCCCACCGCCGGACCTTCTCCGCCGTCCAGCCGTCGCGTCCGTCGTGCGAGTACTGCGTGTGCGCGTGCACGTCCACCGCGAGCACGTCGAGGTCGCTCAACACGAGCCGGGCCATCGGGCGCGGGACGAGGAGCATCACGGCGTAGAAGGCGACGATCGCGCCGAGGAAGACGACGAAGCGAATGGCCTCGCGCGTCGCGGCGCGCGCCGAGAAGGCGCTCGCGTCGCGCGGCGTCCCGTTCGCGCGGCGTCGCGGCCAGAGCCGCACGACGAACCAGAGGACGATCGCCGTCACCAGCAGGGCGACGTGCTGGCGGACGCCGAAGAGCGTGATGGTGTCCATCACGTCGAACAGCGGCGCGACGACGAGGTAGGCGGAGGGGAGGACGAGCGTCGCCTCCTCGACCGCGCCCCCGGTGGCGGCGTCGCGGATCGGCGGGACCGCGAAGAGCGCCGACACGAGCACCAGCGCCGTGAGCACGAGGGCCGGCCACGGCAGCTGTCGCAGGCGGCGGGGACGGGTGAGATCGTCGGTCGCGGCGCGCGGTCCGCGCGCGGCGCTGGCGGAGGTCGAAGGCACGTTCGCGAGCGTCTGGAGCGAGGTGGGACGTAGCATGTATCCTGCGTGCTGAAGCTAGCCGCTCCCCCGCCGCCCCGCACCCCGGTCCTCCGCATGACCGATACCTCGCACCACACCGCACCGGCACCGTCGCACGACGGGGGACGAGCGCCCAACCGCCTCGCGCGGGAGACCAGCCCCTACCTGCGGCAGCACGCGTTCAACCCGGTGGACTGGTATCCCTGGGGCCCCGAGGCCCTCGCACGCGCGCGGGACGAGGCGCGGCCGATCCTGCTGAGCATCGGCTACGCCGCCTGCCACTGGTGCCACGTCATGGAGCGCGAGTCGTTCGAGGACGAGGCGACGGCGCGGCTGATGAACGAGCACTTCGTCAGCATCAAGGTGGACCGCGAGGAGCGCCCCGACCTCGACGCCATCTACATGCAGGCGGTGCAGGCGATGACGGGGCACGGCGGGTGGCCGATGACGGTCTTCCTCACCCCCGACGGCGCGCCGTTCTACGGCGGCACCTACTTCCCCCCCGTCGACCGCCAGGGGATGCCGTCGTTCACGCGCGTGCTGCTGGCGGTCGCCGAGGCGTGGCGCGAGCGGCGCGACCAGGTGGGCGAGAGCGCGGCGCGCATGCGCGCCCTCTACGCGGCGACGACGCAGCGCGCCGAGCCGCAGGGGACACTCGACGCGCGGCTGCTCGAGCGGGCCACGCGCGCGCTCGACGGGATGTTCGACGAGCGCCACGCCGGCTTCGGCCGCGCCCCCAAGTTCCCGCCGACGATGGCGCTCGACTTCCTCCTCCGGCGCTGGGCGCGCACGGGCGAGCCGCGCGCCCTGGAGATGGTGCAGCGGACCTTCGTCGCGATGGCGCGCGGCGGGATCTACGACCAGGTCGGCGGCGGCTTCGCCCGCTACGCGGTCGACGCGCGGTGGCTCGTGCCGCACTTCGAGAAGATGCTCTACGACAACGCGCTCCTCGTGCGGCTCGGCGCCAATCTCTGGCAGGCGACGCACGACGCCGAGGTGCGCCGCGTGACGGAGGAGACGCTGCGCTGGGTCGAGCGCGAGATGACGTCGCCCGAGGGCGGCTTCTACTCGTCGCTCGACGCCGACAGCGAGGGACACGAGGGGCTCTTCTACCTGTGGACGGTGGACGAGCTCGACGCCGCGCTCGGCCCGGACGCGGCCACCGCCCGGACGTTCTGGGGCGCGACGCCGGAGGGGAACTTCGAGGAGCGCAACATCCTGCACGTGCCGCATCCGCCCGCCGCGGTCGCGCAGCGGCTCGGCGTGCCGGAGGCGGAGCTCCTCGCGATCATCGCGCGCGCGCGCGACACGCTCTACGCGATACGGGCGCAACGCGTCTGGCCGGGGCGCGACGACAAGATCCTCGCCTCGTGGAACGGGCTGATGCTGCGCGGCGTCGCGGAGGCGGCGCGCGCCTTCGACGACGCGCGGTGGCGCGCGCTCGCCACGCGCAACGCCGCGTTCCTCTGGGAGACGCTCGTGCAGGGCGAGGGGAGCGAGGTGCGCGTCTCGCGCGTGCACAAGGACGGCGTCACCCGCATCGACGGCTTCCTCGAGGATCACGCGGCCCTCGGTCTCGCCGCGCTCGCGATGTACGAGCTGACCTTCGATCCGATGTGGGTGCGGCGCGCGCGCGATCTCGCCGCGGCGACGGTCGCCCGCTTCTGGAGCGAGGAACAGGCGGCGTTCTTCGACACGGCGCACGACCACGAGGCGCTGGTCGCACGCCCGCGCGACGCGACCGACAACGCCACCCCCTCCGGCTCCTCGCTCGCCGTCGAGCTGCTCGCGCGCCTCGGCGATCTGCTGGGCGACGCCGACATGACGCGGCGCGCGGCCTGGGTGCTCGAGACGGGCGTCGAGGCGATGGCGCGCCATCCGCAGGCGTTCGGCCACGCGCTCGGCGTCGCCGATCTATCGATCGAGGGGGCGACGGAGCTCGCGCTGGTCGGCGATCCGGCCGCGGAGGACTTCCAGGCGCTCGCACGCGCGGCGGGCGAGTCGTACGCGCCGTCGCTCGTGCTGGCGGGCGGCGCGTCCACCGCCGAGATCGGGCTGCTCGCGGACCGTCCGCTGCGCGACGGGCGCGCGACCGCGTATCTGTGCCGGCACTACGCGTGCGCGCAGCCGGTGACGGAGGTGGACGCGCTGCGCGAACAGCTGCGCGCGCTCACTCCGCCACGGTGACCCCCAGCGCCGCGAGCCGGCGCCGCACGCGTTCCCGCTCCGTGCGCACCGGCCCCTCGGCCAGCCGCCACGCGGTCACCGCGCGCGCGTACAGCGCGGCCGCGCTGTCCGGACGCCCCGCCGCCTCGTACGCTTCGCCCAGCAGCACCTGCAGCTCGCTGCGCGTCGCGTACAACCCGCTCGCGCCGATCGGGCCCCGCAGCGCGGCGTCCAGGATCGGGATCGCCTGCCGCGCGCGACCGGAGCGCACGAGCGCGCGTCCCAGCTCGACGTTCGTCCGCACGTAGCCGCCCCACGGCGAGAAGAGGGCACGCTGGAACGCGGCGGCGGCGTCCGCCCACCGCCCGCGCGCCGCGAAGAGGAGGCCGCGCACGTGCGCGTGCGCGCGGCGGTCGCGCTCGTACGCGCTCGCGCGGCCGAGCGCCTCGACCGTATCGGCGAGCGCGGCGAGCTGCGACGTGTCGCCCGCCGCGAGCTGCGCCGTCGCGAGATGCACGAGATTCCAGAGCCGCGCCCGCGCGTCGCGCGCCGGCGAACGGCCGCTGAACGGGACGCGCGCGATGCTGTCGAAGATCGCGGCCGCGGCGCGCGGCGCGCCGCTCTCGAGCAGCACGAGCGCCTCGGGGAGCGCCTCCCCGATCCGGTCGTCGTGCAGCCGGCGGTAGCGGCGCGCCACCTCGAGCGCCTCGCGCAGCCGCCCCTGCACGCGATAGCTGATCGCGAGGCTCCAGAGCGCGGTCTCATGCGCCGATCGGTCGCCGCTCGTGAGCCGCTCCGCCCAGAGCTGGTCGCCGGAGCGGAAATCCCCGCGGCGGAGCCAGATGCCGGCGCGATGCCCCGCGACGTCGACCTTCCCCGGCGCGAGCGAGTCGGCGGCGCGCAGCGCGGCGAGCGCGTCGTCGAGGCGCCCCTGCTGTTCCAGGGCATACGCCAGCGCGACGCGCGCATCGGCCGCGGCGGGGCGCATCCCGATCCACTCGCGCGCGACGCGCTCGGCGGCGGGGAGCGAGTCCGCGTACGTGTAGGCGGTCGTGAGGGCGCCGTATGCATCGCACGCGAGGCAGCGCGCGCCCGCGCCGGCGCCCGATGCGCGCTCGATCTCCACCACGCGCCGGAGCCGCGGTACGGCGCCGAGGAAATCGCCGGCCCAGAGCTTCGCCTCGCCGAGCAGGAGCTGACCGTCGGCGTCGTCCGGATAGCGCACCGCCAGCGTCTCGGCGATCGCCAGGCGGCGCGGCTCGTCCATCGCCGCCGCCCAGCTGCCGACGATGAGCAGCCGCTCGCGATCGGTGGCGCGGACGGCGAGCCGCATCGCGCGCTCGTGCAGCGTCCACGCCGAGTCGAGCCCGTCGGCGGTGCGCGAGGCGTAGAACGCGGCCATCGCGAACGAGGTGTCCTCGCGCAGCGCCGCTGCGAACAGTCGATGCGCGCCACGCTCGTCGCCGCCGTAGTAGGTCCGCAGCCCTTCCTCGTAGAACCGGTAGGCGGGGAGCGACCGCGTGGTCACCTCGGCGATGCGCGCGCCGTCGCCGCGCAATCCGAGCGCCTCCGCGATCCCCGACGTCGCGTCGTCCACCAGCGTGAAGAGGTCGCGCGCGTGCACGGTGCGGGCGCCGGCGATCGTCCCGGAGCCGAGGTCCACGAGCCGCAGGTCGAGACGCCACTCGTCGCCGCGCGCGCGCACGAGCGTCCCCTCGACCAACCGCTTCGCGCCGGCCTGCCGCGCCGCGTTCACCAGCTGCGCGTGCTCGTTGGCCGCCGCCGCGGCGCGCAGCTTCGGCGTCGCGACGAGGCGCGCGCCCGGAACCTGCGCGAGGTCGGTCGCCAGCAGCTCGCGCACCATCGGCGCCAGCGCCGCCGAGTCGGACGCGCCGACGACGCGGATCGCCCCGACCGCGACGACCGGCGGCTCCCCGCTCGACCAGGCGAGCCGCGTGAGCGCGGCGAGCCCGATCGCCACCACGGCGAGCAGCGCCGCCGCGAGCAGGTGCCGGCGTCGTCCCGCTCGCCGGGCGCGCGGCGCCGGCAGCTGCGCCATCGCCGCGCGCCGCACGATGGCGTGCGCGAACTCGTAGCCGTCCGCATCCGGTGTCTGGCGGAGGAAGCGCTGCGCCAGCAGCTCGTCCACCGCCGTCTCGAACGATTCGTCGCTCAGGTGGCTGGCGCGCGCGAGCGCGGCGGCGGTGAACGCCGACCCCAGTCGCGCCGCCGCGCCGAGCAGCGCTCTCGCATCGGGGCCGAGCCGAGCGAGTCGCCATCCCACGATCTCGCGCGCGCTGGCCGGCAACGGCATGGCGTCGTCGCCGGCCGTCGCGGCGAGCCGCCAGACGCCCGTCCCGTCGAGCACCAGCGTCCCCGCATCGACCATCGAGGCGACGAGCTCGGAGATCCAGAACGGGTTCCCCCCCGTCTCCGCGTGCAGCCGCGCGGCGAGCGGCGGCCGCTGGTCGTCCGCGAGCTCCAGCATCGAGCCGACCATCGTCTCGACCTCGCCGACGGCGAGGGGGCGAAGCCGGATGCGCCGCAGGGCGCGCGACTCCCACAGGGCGGCCACCTCGGGGATCCGCGCGACGTCGCCGCTGTCCGCGCCGAGGACGACGAAGACGCGCGCCGGCGGCCGCAGCGCGAGCGACAGGAGCAGCCGGCGCGTCGCCCGGTCGGCGCGATGGACGTCGTCCACCAGCACGGCCACCGGACGCTCCTCGGCGACGATCTCCAGCGCCCGGCGCACGGCCTCGGCCACCGCGACGTCGTCGCCGGCCGGCGGTCGGAGGCGCAGGAACCGCTCCGCGAGCGCCGGGATGCCGACCGACAGCTCGGACAGCACGGCGGGGGCGAGCCCGCCCAGCGCGTCCACGTCTCCCAGCGGCGCCAGCAGGTCGCGCGCGGTGGACCACGGCGGCTCGCCGTCCCCCCCCATCCCCCGCGCATGGAGCACGAGCGCGTCCCCGTCGTGCGCGAGCAGGCGCCGCAGCGCCTCGTGCAGCCGCGAGCGTCCAATCCCCATCTCGCCGTCCACGAGGCAGGCGGTGCCGCGACCGGCGGACGCCTCGAGCCACGCGCTCGTCAGCGCGTCGAGGCACTCGCCACGCCCCACGAGATCGGGGGTGAAGAGGGCGGCGGAGCCGGGGCTCGCGGGCGGCGGCACGATCGACCGCTCCCCACCGCCGAGGGGGGGCGCGAGCGACTGGAACTCCGCCGACGGCTCGCGTCCGAGCTCGTGGCGCGCGAACGCGTCGAAGGCCGCGTGGCGCGCCGCCGCCTCGTCGTGCCGGCCGGCCCGGCGCAGCAGCTCCACGAGCCGGATCGCGGCGCGCTCGTCGTCGGGGACCAGTGCGAGCCAGCGAGCGGCCCAGTCGATCCCTTCCCCGAGCTGGTCGCGCGCGTCCGCCGCGGCGACGAGCTGCTGGAAGGCGCTCGCGAGGCGCCGCGCCGCGGCGGCGCGCTCCTGTACCAGCCACGCCCCGAAGCTCTCCGTCCCCGCGTCGTCCATCCCCGCCAGGAACTCCCCCTCCCAGCGAGCGACCGCCTCGGCGAACCGCCCCGCGGCGACGTCGGACTCGAACGCCACGAGGTCCAGCGAGAGGGCGCCAGCGACGAGCGCCACCCGTTCGGGATCGACCGCCACCCCGTCTCCGAGGGCCCGGCGGAGCTGGAAGAGCGCCTGTCGCAAGGAGTTGCGCGCGCGCTCCTCGCCGCGCTCCCCCCACAGCAGCGCCGCGAGTGTCGCGCGGGGCACCGCCGCGGGGGCGCGGCGCGCCAGGTACGCCAGCAGCGCCAGCTCCTTCCTCCGCCCGGCGAGCAGCTCTCCCTCCGGCCCCGTGAGCCGGAGCCTGCCGAGCGTGCGGAGGGTGAAAGTCGAGGCAGAGGTCACGTCGGACGGCGGGGGGTGAGGCACGGTCGGAAGACGACGGGGCGCATGGAAGGATAACGAGAATCGGCACTTACGCCTCCGATAACGGTCGTTTTCGCGCCACGCGCTACCCTCCCCCACCGATGCCGGCGACGCGTCCGCGTCCCGGCGCACGACCGCACCTCGTCAGGAGGCGATCCATGGCCGACGACCAGTCTTCCGTCCGCGCGCGGCGCGCCGAGCGCGTCGGGTACTTCCTGCTCCGTGTCCGGCAGGTCGAGGCGGAAGACGCGACGACGATGGATGGCCAGATCGAACGGCTCGGCGCCGGCGAGAAAGCCCGATTCGCCAGCGCCGAGGAGCTCCTGACGCTGATCGAGCACTGGCGTCCGGGACCGGGATGACCGCCGCCCCGTCCCCCTTCTCTTCATTTCTTCCGACCGAGGTCTCCATCATGGCCGAACGCACCGTTCGACACTGGATCCGCCCGCTTCTCGCCGGCGCGCTGCTGGGGTGCGCCCTGACCGCGCTCGCCCCCACCGCCGCCGAGGCGCAGCTGGGCAAGCTGGGACGCAAGATCGCCGACAAGGCCAAGGAGAAGGCAGGCGAGCGGATCGACCAGCGCACCGACGAGGCGACGGGGAAGGCGGTGGACGCCGCCGACCCGACCGGGAAGATCGGCAAGGACAAGCAGAAGGCCGCCGGGGGCGGCACCGAGAGCGGGGCGGCCGCCGACGGACCAGCGACCTCCCCGCAGGCCGCCGCGCGGCAGAAGCCCGGCGAGGGCGCGTGGGCCAACTACGACTTCGTCCCCGGTGAGCGGGTGATCTTCGCCGAGGACTTCACGAAGGACCGCGTCGGCAACTTCCCGCAGCGGCTCGAGCTGCTCACCGGCAACTCCGAAGTCGTCGAGTGGAAGGGGACGCGGTGGCTGCGCATGAACGACCGCGTCGCGCTCAAGGTGCCCCTCCCCGAGACGCTCCCCCAGCGCTTCACGATGGAGTTCGACATCTACATCCCGTGGAATCGCATGCTGATCCACGCCGATCCGTCGTACGCCAAGGGCGACTACGAGGGGGCGAACGAGACCCTGCTCTCCACCTCGTCGCTCCTGCTGAGCGGAACCGAGATCGGCGTCTATCGCGGCAAGGGCGAGGGGAAGTCCGCCGTCGATCCGCGCAACGTCGTCAAGGACATGCGCCACGAAGAGGAGTATGGCCTGACGACCGAGCCTCACCGCATCAGGCTCCACGTGGACGGGCGCTACATCAAGGCCTATCTCAACGAGAGTCGCATCGCCAACATGCCGAACGGCAACTTCGGGCGCGCGAACTACGTCGTCTTCGAGTTCGACGACAACACGGTCAACGGTGAGGATGCGCTCCCGCTGATCACGAACCTCACCGTCAACGCCGGCGGCCGGAGCCTCTACGACGCGCTGAGCGCCGACGGGCGGGTCGCGACGCAGGGGATCCTGTTCGACACGGGGAGCGATCGCATCCGCCCCGAGAGCACGCCGACGCTCGCCGAGATCTCGGCGATGCTCAAGGAGCACCCCGACCTGAAGGTGCTCGTCGAGGGGCACACCGACAACGTGGGGAACGCGGCGTCGAATCAGACGCTGAGCGAGAAGCGCGCGGCGGCGGTGAAGGCCTACCTCCAGGCGCAGGGGATCGACGGCGCGCGCCTCCAGTCGAAGGGGCTGGGCGACACGAAGCCGAAGGCGCCCAACACGACGCCCGAGGGTCGGCAGACGAACCGGCGGGTGGAGCTGGTGAAGCTGTGAGTCGAGCAGCTCCGACGAAGACGTGGACGGTGCCGGTGCGCGCGTGTTGGCGCGCCGGCGCCGTCGGCGCGCTAATGCTCGCCGTCGTCCCGGCGACGGCGGCGGCGCAGAGCTGCCCCGTGCTCCCCGCACCACCCGCGTCCCCGCCGGCCGCATCGAAGCCGCAGACCGATCGCGGCCCGTTGCCGGAGCCCCCCGCCGACTTCAAGGCGACGCTGGCGGCGATGACGGCGGCGAAGAATCGCGGCGACGAGGGGGAGGCGAGCCGCCTCCTCGCCGAGGCGAGGCGGCTGTTCGAGCGGTGGTCGACCGCCGAGATCCGCGCGCGCTACGAGGCGGGGATGACGCAGGCGGGTACGCCGACGAAGGAGCCGCCCCCGCAGATCCGCGAGATCATCCACATCGACCGGCTCGGCGAACCGCTCGGCATCGGCGGGAACGCGATGGATCGCGTGCGGGCCATCGTGTATCGCTGGGCGGAGACGCGGCTGCCGGTCGTGCGCTCGGAGGGGATGGCGCTCGCGGAGCGCGGCGGCGCCGCCACTCCGCCACAGGTCGCCGAGGCGATCGCGATCGATCGCGACGTGCAGACCGTCGCATCCGGCGACGCGCCGTCCGCCGCGAGCCAGGGGGCCGTGGTCGCGCGGGAGATCTTCTCGGCGTGGGCGTCGGTCCGCATGCCGCAGCTGCGCGACGCGGGGCTCGCCCTCGCCGCCGAAGGGCGCCCGACCGCGCCGGCGCAGATCGGCGAGCTGCTGCGAATCGGGCGCGAGGCCGCGCAGCTCCCGGGCGACACGCCGTCGCTCGCGTCGATCGCCGACGGTGCGATGCCGCTGGTGAAGGAGATCGTGGTGAAGTGGGTGGACGTGCGCGCCGAGCGACTGGTGGCGGCGGGGCGCCCCGCCGCCGACGCGGGCGGCCCGACGACGCCGGCGCAGGTGGATCAGCTGCTGGCGATGGCGCGCGAGGTGGAGTGCGTGGACCAGCTGCTCGGCGCGGGAGCGGCGGAGCGTGTGCGCGCACATGCCCGCACGCTCGCCGAGCGGCATCTCGCCGCGCACCGGGCGAAGCTCTCCTGTCCGATCGCCGCGCCCCCGCGCGCGGGTTATGCGCGACTCGTCTCGTCGCTCACCGCGCGCGGATGGGGGCCGTACCAGGATCTGCCGAGCTGCACGTGGAAGGGGACGATCGTCTGGACGCGCGTGTCGCGAACGAACCAGTCGCGGACCGGTCCGATGGGCGGACAGAACGCGCTGCTCGAGCTCGACGCGCACGACAGCGTCGTGGTGCGCATCGACGTCGCGGACGGGCGCGGCCAGGCGACGGTGAGCGGACGGGGGCGTTCCGTGGACCACCAGAAGTTCCTGGCGCCGGCCTGCTCGCCGCTGGGGCAGGAGCACTGGAAGCGCGCCACGACGACGTTCGCGGGCGGCGGAGTCGTGCCGGTCACCGTGGAGCAGGTGGGCTCGGGGCTCGACTACCTCATCCAGTTCTCGACGCCGGCGTACGAGTCGACGAAGACGGAGGAGCTCGAGTGGACGCCGAGCGCCTCGTGTCCACTGGGTGGCGACGGTGGCAAGAAGTCGAGCGTCGCGCGGGAGCAGACGAGCGAGACCAGCTGGCCGATCCGCGACACGGCGATTCCTCTGGCCTCGCTGACGGGCGGCGACGCGCTCGGTCTCACCCTCGACGGCAGCCAGCGTCTCGTCCTCAAGGGCGTCGCGCGCGGTGGCGGCGACATCGTGCAGACGACGACGTGGAAGCTGACGCGAGATTGAAGGGCGGTTTGACGGTCTGACGGTTTCACAGAGGTGAGAAACGGCGTCGTCAGGAGGGAGCTCCTCTGACGACGCCGCTCCCTTCTGCTGTCGAGCTGTCAAGCTCACAGGCTGCCAACAGCGGATCCTTCGCATGCGCTCGGGATGACAGCCCGTGCTCGGGATGCCAGCGGTTGCCGTCAAACCGTCAATCCGCCGTCTACCGCCACCAGAACCTCGTCTCCCCGTACTTCGCCGGCTCGAACACGGCGTCGCTCAGCGGCACGTTCACCTTCACCTCGGCGTACTTCTCGAAGAAGGTGCGCTTGCCGTTCTCCAGGAAGTCGACCTCCTCGCCCACCCAGGCGTCGCCGTGGCGCTTGTAGTCCTGGAAGCGGATCTCGGTCGTCTTGCCCCCCTGCGGGAGGAAGGCGCGCCAGAAGAGGAGCCGGTCGGCCTCGATCCAGAACTGCTTCGAGGTGGAATCGCCGTCGGCCGCGCCCACGACGTAGTACTGGGCTCCGTCGTGCGTGGCGACGCGGAACTTCGTCACGTCGAAGCCGAGTTTCCGGAGCTGCGCGAGCGCCTGCGCCGGCTCGAGGAAGTAGACGTCGAAGCCGAGCAGCATCAGCTCGTTCTGCCGGTCGAGCGCGCGCTGCAGCGTGCCGTCCGCGAAGACGTAGAGGCTGTCGTTCGCGTAGACCACGCCGCGCCCCGCCGCGGTGTCGGTGTCGATGCGCAGCCTGCCCGGGATCTTCCCCGCCTCGCGCCAGGTCTCCGCGCGCTCGACGGTGCCGTCGGGCTTGTAGTAGGTGCTCGTCTGCACGAAGGTGAGCGTGCGATACCACTTCCCCGCGTAGCGATCGCGCATCGCGTGCAGCAGCCCCTCGGTGGAGGCGACCTGCGCGAACGCGCTCGCGAGCGGGAGCGCGGCGAGAAGGAGCGACAGTCTGATCGACTTCGGCATCATCGACTTTGATCTCTCAGGCGGATTGGAAGCGTCAACTGACGAACCGCGGAGGCGCGGAGAAGGGCCACGGAGAACGGCACCTGCGCTTGACGGGCACCGTGAAAGCGCCGTGGCTCCGCGGTTCAGCCGTGGAACGGCGCGAGGCTACGCTTCGAGGCGGTAGCCGGCCTTCCACACGGTCAGGATGTGTCGCGGCTGCGAGGGATTCTCTTCCAGCTTGCGCCGCAGCTCGGCGATGTGGATGTCCACCGTGCGCGTCATCACGTCCGCGTGATAGCCCCACACCTCGCGCAGCAGCTCGAGGCGCGAGACGACGGCGCCGCGACGGCGCACGAGGGTGAGGAGCAGGTCGAATTCCTTCGGGCTGAGCGCCACCGGCTGGCCGTCGCGCGTCACGCTGCGCGCCGCCGGGTTGATCTCGATCGCGCCGAAGCGCTCGATCGCCGGCTCGGCGGGCTTCACCGACTCGCTCGGACGGGCACGCCGCAGCAGGGCGCCCACGCGCGCGAGCAGCTCGAGGACGCCGCACGGCTTCGTGACGTAGTCGTCGGCGCCGAGGCGGAAGCCGAGGACCTTGTCCGCCTCCTCGCCACGCGCCGTGAGGATCAGGACCGGCATCTCCTGCCCGCGCTCGCGCAGCGTGCGGAGCACGCGGTAGCCGTCCATCCCGGGCAGCATCAGGTCGAGGATCACGAGGTGGGGATCCCAGTCCTGCGCGCGCGTGAGCCCGGCGAGGCCATCCTCGGCGACGTCGGCCTCGTAGCCCTCGATCTCCAGCCCGGTGCGCAGCCCGTAGGCGAGATCGGGGTTGTCCTCGACGATCAGGATGCGTGTCATGGGATTCGGTAGTTGCCCGTGTTCCCCGTCGGCCATGTGCCCGAGGTCCACATCATCTCTTCGCTGCGCTCATCGTGCTCCCCGTCGATCAGGTCGGGCGGCTCCGGCTCCGGCGCCGTGGTCGGCAGCTCGATCACGACCCGCGTCCCCCCGAGCGTGCCGCCGGCCGCGGCCGGGACGTCGTCGGCCCACACGCGGCCGCGGTGCAGCGACACGAGCTCGCGCACGACGGCCAGCCCGATGCCGCTCCCCCCGGTCCCCTCCTCCGATTCGCGACCGAGACGTACGTACGGCTCCCACACCCGGTCGCGATGCTCGGCCGGGATCCCCGGCCCCTGGTCATCGACCGTTACTCGTACGGCGGCACCCACCCGGGAAGTTCCAACCGTGAGCGTCTGCCCCACCGGCCCGTACTTCACCGCGTTGTCGAACACGTTGAGGAGGATCTGCCGCAGTGCGTCGCGGTCCGCGTGCGCGGTGAGCCCGTGCTCGATCTCGAGGCGGACGGTCGCCCGCCGCGCCTTGGCCAGCGGCGCGAACGCCTCGAGGGCGTCGCGCACCTCGCGCTCGAGGTCCACCTCCGTGGGGGAGATGCGGCTCGCGCGCCGCTCGGCCCGCGCGAAGGCCAGCACGTTCTCCACCAGGTAGGTGAGGCGCCGCGCCTCCTGATCGATGATCTGGAGCGAGCGCTCCCGCTCCTTGTCCGAGCGCAGGCGCCCCATGTGCAGCAGCTCGGCGAACCACCGGATCTGCGCCAGCGGGGTGCGCAGCTCGTGCGAGACGCCGCTGATGAACTCCGTGCGCAGCCGCACGAGGTCCTGCTGCCGGCGCAGCTGCACGAGCGCGATGATCACGAGCCCCGCGGTGAGCCCCAGCACGCCGAGGAGGATCGGCAGGCGGGAACGCGGAAGGCCGCCCACCACGAGCTGCTCGGCCGCCTCGGGGTGCATCCCGACCTTGATCACGAGCCGCGCGAAGCCGCGGTCGAGGGTGTCGGCCGACCAGAACTCGGTCGTGAGCCGGCGCGAGCGGAAGATCTCGTGGCCGTCCTGGTCGGTCACCGTGAAGGCGACGACCGAGTCCTCCGGGATCCCGCGCACGAGCGACGGGGGAAGGAGCGAATGGTTGCGCCGGACCAGCTCCAGCGTCGGCCGGATGAAGGAGGCGGGGCGCGTGGAGAAGCCGTAGACCACCACCGGCTCGCCGTGCAGATCGCGCGAGACGACGAACGCGAGGAGGTGCGACCGGTCGTCCGGCTCGTCCACGATCATCCCGTACGAGTCGTTCGTGATCACCACCTGCAGCTGGCGGAGCGGCCCGAAGCGCCCCTCCGACGAGCCGATCGCCACCGGCGTCTGCTCGCGCAGCTTCGGGAGGGAGAGGGTGTACCGCTCGATCGTGTCCCGCGCCCAGGCGAGCACCCGGGGCGGCATCCCGGCGGCATCGGTGGTGTGCAGCGTCCGCGTCTTCCAGTCGAAGCGGAAGAAGTACTCGACCGAGTCGAGGCACCGGCACCAGCTGGCGTTGCGCCGCGCCTCCTCCTCCACCTCGTACGGGGTGAGCAGCGACTCCTCGAGCGAGTCGGGCTTGACCCACGAGGCCTGCCGCACGAGCGCCGTGACGAGCGTCGTCATGAGCCCCATGCGCGTGTGCTCGGAGAGCTGCCAGTTGGCGAACGACGCGTAGTCGTGGATCGCCCGCTCCGCCGCCTGCCGGTGCGACCGCGCGGCGTCCTGCGCCTGGTAGGCGAGCACCGTCGCCAGCACGAGGGCCAGCACCAACAGCAGGACCGTGCCCAGCAGCGGCCGGGCCGAGCGATGAGCGGCCATGGCTCAAGATGTAAGGAGGCGGGCTCGAGGCACCAGAATGCGGCGACGGCGACTTACGCTTTTCTTACCTGCCGCGCCGCCGCCATTTCCGGGCGCGCCGCCCTCGGCGCGCGCGGTGCGGGTCGCTATGTTTGCGACAACCGAGATGGGAGCCTCGTTGCCCGACCACTACGACTTTCCCCGCACGGGGCATGCGCGCCCCGCGGGAACGATGGAGGCCGAGTCCGCCGCGCCCGCCGCCGAGTGCTGCGACCTGTGCGGCTCCGCCGCCCTGGAGTGGCGGAAGTGCAAGCTCGTCTGCCAGCACTGCCGCTCGATCGTGAAGAGCTGCGCGGATCTGTAAAAGCTCCTGCGTCCTGCGTCGTCACCCCCTCGGGACGCCCCTGATGCAGGTCGCAGGTCGCCCTATCCCTGCTGCAGGATCCCGAGCTTGAGGGCGAGCTTCACGTAGTCGGCGCGGTGGGTGAGCCCCAGCTTCTCGTTGATGCGCTGCTTGTAGGTGTCCACGGTCTTGGGGCTGATGAACAGCTTCTCGCCGATCTCCGGCGCCGTGTACCCCTCGGCGACCAGCCGCATCACGTCGCGCTCGCGGTCGGTGAGCTTGTCGAAGCGCGCCCGCTCCGACGCGTGCTCGTCCTTCCGCTGCACCCCCCGCGCGAGGACCCGGGCCGCCGAGGGGCGTACGTACACCTCGCCGCGCGCGACGGTGCGCACCGCCTCGACGAGATCGCGGTCGGCGGCGCTCTTCACCAGATACCCCGACGCGCCCGCCTCCAGCAGGGGGACGAGATAGTCCTCCTCCTGGTGCATCGTCAGCACGAGCACGCGCGGCCCCCCCTCCATCTCGACGAGCTGCTTGGTCGCTCCCATCCCGTCGAGCTCGGGCATGGTGAGGTCCATGATCATCACGTCGGGGCGGAGCCGCTGCGCGAGCGCCACCGCTTCCTTGCCGTTCGCCGCCTCGCCGATCACGTCGATGTCGCGCGCCGCCGCCAGCACCGCCTTCAGCCCCGAGCGCACCATCGCATGGTCGTCCGCGAGCACCACCCGAATCAGATCACTCATCTCCTCGTCTCCAGGACTCGTTCGCGTCACGCGCGTCCACACGCAGGGGGACCGTCGCACTGAGGCGCGTGCCGCGGCCAGGCACACTGTAGATCTCCACCGAGCCGTCCACCAGCTGTACTCGCTCGCGGATGGCGAACAGCCCCATCCCCGGACGCCGGGCCTCCGCTTCCGCCACGTCGAAGCCGCGCCCGTCGTCCACGACCTCGAGCGTCGCCTGATCCTCGTCCGCCTCGACGCGGAGCGTCACCGTGGTCGCCTGCGCGTGGGTCATCGCGTTGCGCAGCCCTTCCTGGGCGACGCGATAGAGCACGGAAGCCGCCGTCTTCGGGATCTCGGCCCGCCGGACGTCCGTCTCCACCTCGATCTTCAGCGCCCCCGATTCGTCCGCGTGCCGCGCGAGCCAGCCGACCGCCGCCACGAGCCCGAGGTCGTCGAGCACCCGCGGATAGAGCAGGTGCGAGAGCGACCGCGTCTCCTCCAGCGCGTCGGACACCAGCTCGCGCAGCGTCGCCAGCCGCTCGGTGATCGCCGGATCGGCCGTCGCCTGTGTCGCCGCCTGCAGCTGGAGCTTGGCCGCGGCGAGGGTCTGCGCGGTCGAGTCGTGCAGCTCGCGGGCGACGCGTGCCCGCTCGGCGTCCTGCGCGCGGATCACCTGCGCCGCGAGCAGCCGCATGCGCGCCCGGTCCTCCGTGAGCCCGTCGAGCAGGAGGTTCAGCGTCCGGCCGATGCGCGCCATGTTCCGGTCGGCGAGGCTCGAGCGCGGCACCCGCGCCGCGAAGTCGCCGTGCAGCCAGACGCGGCGCGCCGTGTCCTCCAGCTCCGCCAGCGGGCGCAGGGCGAGCCACACGAGGACGAGGTTCAGCACGAACCCGACGAGCAGCGCGCCCAGCAGGAGCAGCGCGGTCCGGCTCCGCCACGCGTGCGCGGCGGTCAGCACCACGAACGCGGAGAGGAGCACGAGCGCGTTCGCGCCCACCAGCTTGAGGAGGAGCGGCACCTCGAGCGCGCGCGCGACGATCCCCGAGTGCGCGCGCGCCGCCACGCCGGACGCGGAGGCGCGCGAGAAGCCGCGCCCGAGGGGCACGACGCTCGACTCCGGCGCGGGGCCGGAGCGGTCGTGGGGGATGCCGGTGCTCGTCATGCGCTCGGTCACTCCACCAAAGCTAGGGCCGAGCGCCTCGCGGCGCTCGGCCCGGGACGGGGTCGGCTCACTTCTCGACGATCAGGGCCGTGACCATCCCGAACATCCCGTGCGAGGTCTCCGCGTGCGGGAGGATGTGACAGTGGAAGGCCCACACCCCGGGGTTGTCGCAGTCGATGATCACGTCCCACCGCTCGCCCGGCGCGATGTTGATGGTGTCGCACTTCCAGGGGAGCGGCTGCGGATAGCCGTCCTTGTCGATGACCGTCATCGGCATGCCGTGCAGGTGCATCGGGTGGATCATCATCCCTTCGTTCATGAAGCGGACGCGCACCTTCTGTCCGAGCTTGGCGACGATCGGCTCGGTCGCCGGAAACCCCTTCCCGTTGAGCGTGTAGCCGTGCGCGCCGTCGTTCAGGATCATCACGTAGTCCACCGCGACGTTCCGCTCGATCGCCCGCTTCTGCTTGGGCTCGATGATGAAGGCGCCGAGGAGGCCGTTCCCCACCTGCACCGCCGAGTTGTGGTGCGAGTGGTACATGTGCGAGCCGGCGTTCTTCGCCACGAACTCGTAGGTGAAGCTCTCCCCCGGCTTGATCGGCGGCTGCGTGATGAAGGGGACCCCGTCCATGGCGTTCGGCGTCAGCACGCCGTGGAAGTGCACGGCGGTGGACTCGGGGAGCTCGTTCTTCACGATCACGCGCACGCGGTCCCCCTCCGTCACGCGGATCTGCGGACCGGGGAGCTGCTGGTTGTAGACCCAGGCGGTGACGCGCTTCCCCGGCTCCGTCTCCCACTGCAGCACCGAGGCGGTGAGCTCGAACACCTTCACGCCGTTCTCGAGGCGCGGGGTCATGATCTGATTCCCCTTCCCGTCGGTCTTGGCCGGGAAGGACTTGATCCCCTTCTCGTGCATCGCGTCCATCTCGTCCGCCTTCGCGCGCGCCGTTGCGACGGAGGAGGGGTGCGGCGCGTTGGTGCCGCCGCTATGGTCGCTGTCGTTCGCCGCGCCGGGGACCGCCGTCGCGCCAGCCTGCACCACCTTCCCCTGCTCCTCGGTCTTGCAGCCGGCGATCGCGGTCCCCGCTCCGACCGCGACGGCGGCGACGGCCGACTTCCGCAGAAAGGCACGGCGGGACTGCACCTGGTCGAGCACGGCATCCAGCGTCGATGCCGGCGAATTCTTCAGCGTGGTCATGTCGCGGTAACCTCGGTGGCTGACTCGGGGACCCTCCGACGAGGCGCGTAGGAGAATCCGAACTGTGCTCGGGATTCTAGAGGTCGACCGGGACTCGCTCAGTCGGGGTTGAGTGGAAGTTCGGTGGGGGATTCCCCGACCTGACGCCGTGGATCGAGATTGGAGCATGTCGCGCTCACCCTCGCCGCACGCCGATGCCGACACCGTGGACTGCCTGATCGTCGGCTCCGGCTTCGGCGGCAGCGTCGCGGCGATGCGGCTCCGGGAGAAGGGGTACTCGGTCCTCGTCCTCGAGCAGGGGCGCCGGTTCCACGACGAGGACTTCGCGCGGAGCACCGGAGAGCTGCGCCGCTACCTCTGGGCGCCCGCGCTGCGCTGCTTCGGCATCCTCCAGATCAGCGCCTTCCGCGACGTGGTCGTGCTCCACGGCGCGGGGGTCGGCGGCGGGAGCCTCGGGTACGCGAACGTCCTCCAGCAGCCGAGTGACGACGCCTTCGCGACGCCACCCTGGCAGCGCCCCCTCCGGTGGGGGGACGAGCTCGCGCCGCACTACGAGACGGCGAAGCGGATGCTGGGTGTCGCGACGAACCCCCGGCTCGGTCCGGCCGACGAGATCCTGCAGGAGATCGCCCGCGAGCTCGCCCCCGGAGCACGCGTCGAGCCGGCGCCGGTCGGCGTCCACTTCGGAGCGCCCGGCGCCGAGGGGCGCCTCGACGAGGATCCGTACTTCGGCGGCGAGGGCCCTCCGCGTCGCCCCTGCGTGCACTGCGGCGCGTGCATGGTCGGCTGCCGCCACGGCGCGAAGAACACCCTCGTCAAGAACTATCTCTGGTTCGCCGAGCGATGGGGCGCGCGCATCGAGCCCGAGCGCGAGGTGACGGACATCCGTCCCCTCGGCGCCGATGGGGCGCCCGATCCGCGCGACGGCGCGCGCTACGAGGTGCACCATCGCAGCGCGACGAGCCTCCTGCGGCGGCACCCACGAGTGACGCGCGCCCGGCGGGTGATCGTCGCGGCGGGCACGCTCGGCACGCTGCGGCTGCTGCTCCGCTGCCGCGACGTGACGCGATCGCTTCCCGCGCTCTCCCCGCGCCTCGGCGAGTCGGTGCGGACGAACGGCGAATCGATCCTGGGCGTCGTCGCGCGCGACCGGCGCGTGGACTACTCGGCGGGGATCGCGATCACGTCCATCCTCCGCGCCGACGCGCGCACGACGATCGAGCCGGTGCGCTACCCCGCGGGCTCGGACTCGATGCGCTGGTTGAGCGGGCCGCTCGTCGACGCGCACCGTCCGCTCGGTCGCCTCGCTCGCATCCTGCTCGCGCTCGTGCGGCGCCCGGGCGACTTCGCCCTCACGCACCTGCGACGCGGCTGGGCGGAGCGCTCGACGGTGCTGCTCGTCATGCAGCACGTGGACACCCGGCTGCGGATGCGGCTCGGGCGGCGCATCCTCGCGCCGTGGCGCCGCGCGCTCCGCTCCGCGCCCGCCGACGCGCACCGGGCACCGGCGGCGGTCGAGATCGGGCGGCGCGTGACGCACGCCTTCGCGCGCCGCGCCGGCGGCATCGCCGCGGGATCGGTCAACGAGAGCCTCCTCGACATCCCGATGACGGCGCACATCCTCGGTGGCTGCGCGATCGGCGACACCGCGCGCGACGGCGTCGTGGACCGCAACTGCCAGGCGCACGGCTACCCCGGCCTGTACGTCGTGGACGGCTCCATCGTTCCGGGGAATCCCGGCGTCAATCCGAGCCTCACGATCGCCGCGTTGGCGGAGTGGGCGATGGCGCGGATGCCGCCCGCAGGCGAGACTCCGGTGACCGATCGCGCGGGCGATCACCGCCCCGCGCGCACCGCTCCACGGGGCTCGCCCCCTACAATCACGGACGCCACCGCATGCTCCTGATCCGTCCGCACCTGCTCCGCAGCGCGCTCGGCGCGTTCGCCCTCCTCGTCCTCGGCACCGCCGCCGGCGCGCAGAGCACGCGTCGCTCGGCGATCGGCGTCGACGTCGCGATCGGCGCCGCGCCGGGGCGTGGAGGCGAGTATCTCGACCGCGAGCTGGCCACCGCACGCGCGGGGCTCACCGTCGCCTTCCCCTTCGTCCCGCGGAGCTGGATCGTCGCGGGGGCGGACATCGAGCACGCCTGGTGGTTGCGCGGCCGTGCCGACGACTGCGCGCCGCGATCGGATGGAGCGTGCATGCGCGGCTTCCCTGCCGTGCGGGGGTGGAGCACGGAGCTCGGTCTCCGGGTGGCGCCCGCGGCGCGCGTCGAGATGCAGGCGCTCGCCGGCGCGGGGCGCTACCGCACCGAGCTTGGCGACACGGAGCGCGAGATCCGGTTCAGCACCGCGCGCGTGCTGCACGGCGACGTGGCGGTGCGCGTGATCGGCGACGTCTGGCTCACCGTGACGGGACGCGAGATCCGCCTCCTCGATCCGATCGACGGCGCGCGGCTCTCCGTCCGGCCGCTCACTCTGGGCGTGCGCCTGATCTCGCGATAGCGCCACCATCGCCCGACGCGGCGAAACCGCTCGCCGACGTCGTCGCCGTGTCCGTGTCGTCCCTGTCTGGCGTCGTCGTGGCGGCTGGTCGGGCGATGCGAAGCTTTCCCGGACGGAGTCGCTGACTCCTCGCTCGGCGAGCGCCGTGCGCTCGACTGGTCTCTCCGCCCTGGATCGACACGGACGACGGCACGGTCCACACGGACAAGGGCGTGGACGTCACCGCCCACCCTGCGGGACGAATCGCAGCGACCAATCTCCTTCTAGTCGTCGTCATCGCTCTTGTTGCTTTCCGTTCCGTGTCGTCCGTGTCTATCGTCGTACCGGCTGGGCGGGTGATACGGAGCTCCTCCCGCCCCCGACGTGCCGGACGAGACGGCGCTAGTCGAAGTCGAGCGCGAGGTCCATCGCCGACGCCGAGTGGGTGAGCGCGCCGACGGAGATCCAGTCCACTCCCGTCTCGGCGATCTCGCGCACCGTGCTCAGGTTCACGCCGCCGGACGCCTCGAGGATCGCGCGGCGATCGACGATGCGGACGCACTCCGCCATGAGCGCGGGGGGCATGTTGTCGAGCATGATCACGTCCACGTGCTCGCCGAGCGCCGCCACCACCTGCTCCATCCGGTCGCACTCGACCTCGATCTGCGTCCCCGCCGGCGCGATCTCGCGCGCGCGGCGCACGGCAAGCGCGATGTCCCCCTCGACGGCGTTGAGGTGGTTGTCCTTGATCAGGACGCTGCTCGCGAGGTCCATGCGATGGTTGCGCCCCCCGCCGGCGCGCACGGCGTACTTCTCGAGCTGTCGCCAGCCGGGGGTCGTCTTGCGCGTGTCGAGGATCCGGGCGCGCGTGCCGCGCACCGCCGCCACGTAGCGCGCGGTGAGCGTCGCGATCCCCGAGAGCCGCTGCATGAAGTTGAGCGCGACCCGCTCGGCGGAGAGGAGCGCGCGGGCGTGGCCGCTCAGAAGCAGGACGGGCGTCCCCGCGTCCACCGTCATCCCGTCCTCCACGTCCACGCGGATCGAGACCTTGGGATCGAGCAGCCGGAAGGCCTCGAGCGCCAGCGCCACTCCGGCGATCACACCCTTGTCGCGCGCCACGAGCGTCGCGCGCGCGCGGCGATCCGAGACGACGGTGGCGATCGTCGTGAGATCGTTGAACGCCCCGTCCTCGTCCAGCGCCGCGCGGACCGTCGAGCGGATCGTCTCCTGCTTGAGCGGGAAGCGCAGCTCCCCGCTGAGATGCACCGCCTCGGACGAGAGCGGCGTGATCGTCCGCGGATGCGACCGGCGCTCCTGCATCGGCTCCATCCGGTCGCGGTTGGGCTCGTGTCGTTCCATGAGGCCGGGTGCTGGGTGTTGGGTGCGAGGTGCCAGGTGCCAGGTGCCAGGTGCCAGGTGTTCGGTAGGTTCTCACTCGCCCGGATCCACGCCCTCCGCCGCCGGCGACAGCGGCTGTTTCGCGTGGCCGCCGATCGCGATCATCCGCTCGATGGCGAGGCGCGCCCGGTCGGCGATGGCCGCGGGCACGGTGATGCGATGCTGCGTCCGCTCGAGCGCCTGGAGCACCTTGGGCAGCGTCGTCACCTTCATGTAGGCGCAGCTCGCGCGCTCGTTGGCGGCATGGAACCGCTTGGACGGATTCTCCCGGCGGAGGCGGTGCAGGATCCCGACCTCCGTCGCGACGATGAACTCCTCGGCGTCCGAGAGCGCGGGGCGCTTGATCATCCCCTCGGTCGAGAGGATCTGCACCCCCTCCGGATCCACGTCGCCGGCCGAGATCGCCTCCAGCACGCTCGTCGAGCAGCCGCACTCCGGGTGGATCAGGAACTCCGCCTCCGGATGCAGCGACCGTTGCAGGCGGATGTTCTCCGGATCGATCCCCGCGTGCACGTGGCACTCCCCCATCCAGACGCGGATGTTGTCGCGCCCCGTCATGCGCCGCACGTGCGCACCGAGGAACATGTCCGGCAGGAAGAGGATCTCCCGGTCGGCGGGGATCGCGTGCACGACCTCCACGGCGTTCCCCGAGGTGCAGCAGTAGTCGCTCTCCGCCTTCACCTCGGCGGTCGTGTTGACGTAGGCGACGACGACCGCCCCCGGGTGCTCCCGCTTCCAGGCGCGCAGCTGCTCGGCGTCGATCGTCGCGGCGAGGGAGCAGCCGGCGGCGAGATCGGGGAGGAGGACCGTCTTCTCGGGGGAGAGGATGGCGGCCGTCTCCGCCATGAAGTGGACGCCGCAGAAGACGATGACGTCGGCGTCGGTCTTCGCCGCCTCGCGCGAGAGCCCCAACGAGTCGCCCACGAAGTCGGCGACGTCCTGGACCTCGGCGCGCTCGTAGTTGTGGGCGAGGATCACCGCGTTGCGCTCGCGAGCGAGGCGCTTGATGCGCGACGTGAGCTCCGCGGTCACGCGGTCGTCGGTCTGGATGGGTACGGCCATGGGGGTGGTGATCGGTGCAAGTGAAGGACCAGCGTGGGGTCAGAGTGGGGTCAGAGTGGGGTCGGAGTCGACGCGCGTAAATCTCGCTGCCGCAACGAGGTCGCCTAGAGCACGATGTGCCGACCCCGCCAGCGGCGCCGCGCCCTCGGGTAGTCGCTCCGGTAGTGCCCGCCTCGCGACTCGCGCCGCAGCAGCGCCGCCCGGGCGATCAGGCGTCCCGTCTGGACGAGGTTCACCTCCTCCGTCGCCCCGGCCGGGAGCCGGGCCTCGATCTCCGCGAGCTCGTCCAGGCAGCGACGGAGGCCGGCGGCGGTCCGCACGATCCCGGCGTCGCTCCACATGACCTCGCGGACCCGGTCCGCCGCCACCTGCGCGGCGCCCCGGTCGGCCAGCGGGGGCACCTCCCACTCCTCCGCCGGCGGCATCCGCCGGCTGACGGGCGTCCCCACCAGATCCCGCGCCACCCGTTCGGCGAAGACGAGCCCCTCGAGGAGGGAGTTGGACGCGAGCCGGTTGGCGCCGTGCACCCCGGTGCGGGCGACCTCGCCAACCGCCCAGAGGTTGCGGAGCGTCGAGCGGCCGCGCAGGTCGGTCACGATCCCCCCCATCATGTAGTGGGCGGCGGGGATGACCGGGATCGGCTCCGAGCGCGGATCGATCCCCCGCGCCCGGCAGATCGCGTAGATCCCGGGGAATCGGGTCGCGAACCGGCGCCCGAGCGCCCGCGCGTCCAGGAAGACCCTCCGACCCTCCTGCTGCTGCCGGAAGATCTCGCGGGCGACGATGTCCCGCGGCGCCAGCTCGGCCAGCCGGTGCCGCCCCTCCATGAAGCGCTCGCCGGCGTCGTTCAGCAGCACCGCCCCCTCGCCGCGGACCGCTTCGCTGATGAGGGCGAGCGGATTCTCCGGCGTGTCCAGCGCCGTCGGGTGGAACTGCACGAACTCCATGTCGGCCAGCTCCACCCCCGCCCGGTGCGCGATCGCGAAGCCGTCGCCGGTCGCCACCACCGGATTGGTGGTGTAGCGATAGACCTGGCCGCACCCGCCGGTGGCGAGGACCGTCGCGTCGGCGACGATCTCGGTCGCGCGGCCGGCGAGGCTGACCTTCACCCCGCGACAGCGCCCGTGGTCCACGATGAGATCGAGCACGCGCGCCTTCTCGACGACGGCGATGCGTGCGCTCTCCCGCACCCGCTCGACCAGCGTCCGCGCGACCTCCGCGCCCGTCTGGTCGCCGCGCGCGTGCACGATCCGGTTGGTGGAGTGCGCCGCCTCGCGCCCCAGCCTGAACGCGCCTCCCGGCTCCAGGTCGAACTTCGCGCCGGCGGTCTGCAGCTCGCGGACGCGCGCCGGACCCTCCTCCACGAGCACGTGCACCGCGTCGGCGTCGCAGAGGGCGGCGCCCGCGGCGAGCGTGTCCTGGCGGTGCAGCGTCGGCGAGTCGCCCGCGCCCAGCGCCGCGGCGATCCCGCCCTGCGCGTACGCCGTCGCGCTGTCGAAGAGGGAGCGCTTCGTGAGCAGCAGCACGTCGCCGCGCTCGGACGCGCGCCATGCCGCGTGCAGCCCTGCGATCCCGCTCCCGACGACGAGGAAGCGTGTGTGAAGTCGGTCAGGCATGCGGGGAAGCTATCACCTGCCACCTCTTCCCTCACCCCTCGTCGATCCGTCACTTTACACTGATGCGTAAGCTGCTTCTGCTCGTGGTCGCCCTCGTGGTCGTCCACGTCGCACTCCTCTTCGTCACCCCCGGCGAGTCCGCCGCCCCCCCTTCCGACGACGCCATCGACGTGGGCATCGTCTTCGACGTCGGCGGGCGCGGCGACAAGTCGTTCAACGACGGCGCCTACAACGGCGCCATGCGCGCGGCCCGGGAGCTCGGGGCCCGCGTGCGCTTCATCGAGCCCGGCGAGGGTTCAGATAGAGAAGCAGGCCTTCGGCTCCTTGCCGCCGAAGGCATGGATCTCGTGGTCGGCGTCGGCTTCATCTTCACCGACGACCTGATGCTGCTGGCCCGCGATTACCCGGCCGTCGACTTCGCCGGCGTGGACCTCGCCGTCGGCACCGACTCCGCCGGCCGTCCCATTCCGCCCCCGACCAACCTCGCGGCGCTCAAGTTCAAGGAAGAGGAGGGGTCCTTCCTCGTCGGCGCCCTGGCCGCCCTCTCCGGCAAGTCCAAGAAGGTGGGGTTCGTGGGGGGGATGGACGTCCCCCTGATCCACAAGTTCGAGGCGGGCTATCGTGCCGGCGTGCGCCAGGTCTGCCCGGACTGCCAGGTGGTCGCGCAATACGCCGGCGTCACCCCGGAGGCGTTCCGGAACCCCGGCCGGGGGAAGGAGCTCGCGCTCAGCCAGTACCAGCAGGGGGTCAACGTGATCTTCCACGCCTCGGGCTCCACGGGGCTCGGCGTCTTCGAGGCGGCGCGTCAGACCGGCAAGTACGCGATCGGCGTCGACGCCGACCAGTACGCGGAGGCGCCCGGGCACATCCTGACCTCGATGGTGAAGGGGGTGGACGCGGCGGTCTACGACGCCATCAAGCAGGTGCGCGAGCGACGCTTCCGGGGCGGGATCAATTCCTTCGGGCTCGCGCAGGACGGCGTGGGGTACGTCTACGACGAGAACAACCGCGCGCTGATCTCCGACTCCGTGCGCGCGGTGCTCGAGGATCTGCGGCAGCAGATCGTCGACGGCCGGATCCGCGTGCCGAGCACGAGGACCGAATGACGGAGGGCGCCACCGCACCGGGCGCGCCCGCGATCCGCATCGTGGACCTGCACAAGTCCTTCGGGACCGTGCAGGCGAACCGGGGCGCGTCGCTCGAGGTGGCGCCGGGGGAGATCCACGCCCTCGTCGGCGAGAACGGCGCCGGCAAGTCCACGCTCATGCGCGTGCTGAGCGGGATGTACGCGCCGACGGCCGGCACGGTCGAGGTGCGGGGGCGCGACGTCACCGGCTGGAGCACCGCGGAGGCGATCGCCGCCGGCGTCGGCATGGTGCACCAACATTTCATGCTCGTCGGCCCGCTCACGGTCGCCGAGAACGTGGTGCTCGGCGCCGAGACGACGCGCGGCCCCGGCGGCGTGCAGCTCGATCTCGCGCGCGCCGAGCGGGAAGTGCAGGCGCTCGCCGAGCGCACGGGGCTGCGCGTGCCGGTGCGGAGCCGGATCGCCGATCTCTCGGTCGGCGAGGCGCAGCGCGTCGAGATCCTCAAGACGCTCTACCGCGGCGCGACGATCCTCATCCTCGACGAGCCGACGGCCGTCCTCTCGCCGCCCGAGGTGCACGAGCTGTGGCAGGTGCTGCGCCGCGTGCGGGACGACGGCGCGACGATCGTGCTCATCACGCACAAGCTCGACGAGGTGATGGAGGTTTCCGACGCCATCACGGTGATGCGGCACGGATGCACGGTCGGCCGGCTGCAGACCGCCGACACGTCCCCGCGCGAGATCGCACGGATGATGGTGGGGCGCGACGTGTCGCTGGCGCTCGACTTCGCCGTCGAGGCGCCGGCCGTCGCCGCACCGCTGCCGGCCGCCTCCGACGCGAGCGGCGCGACGATCTTCGAGGTGCGCGACCTCGTGGTCCCCGGCGCCCGGCATCCGCGCGCGGTGGACGGCGTCACCTTCGGCATCGCGCCCGGCGAGATCCTCGGCATCGCCGGCGTCGAGGGGAACGGCCAGACGGAGCTGCTCGAAGCGATCGCCGGCCTTCGTCCCCTGCAGTCCGGGCACATCGAGCTCGCCGGGCGCGAGCTCACCACGCTCGCGGTCCGCGAGCGCGGCGACGCCGGGCTCGCGCACATCCCGGAGGACCGGCACCAGCGCGGCCTCGTGCTCGACTACTCGATCGCCGACAACCTGATCCTCGGGCAGCAGCACCACTTCACGCGGCGCGGCGCGCTCGATCGGCGCCGCATCGTGGAGAACGCGCGCCGCCAGATCGCGTCCTTCGACATCCGCCCCGCCGCGCCGGAGCTCCCGGCCCGCGCGCTCTCGGGCGGCAATCAGCAGAAGATCGTGATCGCGCGCGAGATGGGGCGCGACTTCGCCGTGCTCCTCGCCGCGCAGCCGACGCGCGGCGTGGACGTCGGCGCGATCGAGTTCATCCACGCCCGCCTCCGCGAGGCACGCGCCGCCGGCAAGGCGATCCTCCTCGTCTCGGCGGATCTGGCCGAGGTGCTCGCTCTCTCCGACCGGATCGCGGTGATGTACGAGGGTCGCGTCGTCGCGATGCTCCCTCGCGCCGAGGCGAGCCCCGAGGTGCTCGGCCCCTTCATGACCGGCGCCGACCGCGGTCGGGAGCAGGTTGCATGAACGCCGGCACGCAGACGCCCAGCGCTTCGGGGGCGCAGCGGCGCGTGACGCCGACGGGGACGCCGGCCGACATGCGCGCCTCGCTGCGGATGCGGCTCGAGGAGGCGCTCCTCCCGCCGCTCGTCGCCCTGCTCCTCGCCCTCGTCGTCGGCGACCTGCTCATCCTCACCTTCGGCCAGTCGCCGGGCGCCGTCTACCGGCTGCTGCTCGAGGGGACGTGGGGGAACGCGTACGGCTTCGGTCAGGTGCTCTACAAGGCGACGACGCTCACCTTCACCGGGCTCGCCGTCGCGCTGGGAATTCGCGCCGGGCTGTTCAACATCGGCGCCGAGGGGCAGCTGGCCGCGGGCGGGTTCGCGGCGGCGGTGGTCGGGCTGCTGCTCCCCGCGGGGATGCCCTGGCCGCTCACCCTCCCGATCTATCTGCTGGCGGCCGCGCTGGGCGGCGGCATGGTCGGCGCGCTCCCCGGATGGCTCAGGTCCCGCTTCGGCGCGCACGAGGTGATCACGACGATCATGCTCAACTTCGTCGTGCTCGCGCTGCTGGGCTATCTCGTCGCCGAGCATCTGCACACGCCGGAGACGCTCCACACGGAGACGATCCGCAGCGGCGCGCTCCCGCGGCTCGCCGACGTCGTCCCCGCCTTCCACGGCTCGGCCGCGAACGCCTCGATCGTGCTGGCGGTGCTGGCCGCGCTGGCGGTGGGGTGGTTCCTCTTCCGCACGCGCCCCGGCTTCGAGCTGCGCGCCGTGGGGCTGCAGCCGGATGCGGCGGAGTACGGCGGCGTCCGGGTGGGACGCGTCTGGTGGCAGGCGCTCGCCGCCTCCGGCGCGCTCGCCGGTCTCGGAGGGTTGAACTACGTGCTCGGCTACAAGCAGTACTACGAGGAGGGGTTCGCCACCGGCTCCGGCTTTCTCGGCATCGCCGTCGCACTCGTCGGTCGGAACCATCCCCTCGGCGTCGTGCTCGCGGCGCTCCTCTTCGCCACGCTGTCGCAGGGCGGGCTCGCGGTGAACGCGCTCGTTCCCAAGCAGATGGTGGACGTGCTGCAGGCGGTCGTGATCCTCGCCGTGGCGACCGCGGTCCCCGAAGTCCGGCGCCTCCTGCGGGGCGCACGCCGCTCCGACGCGTGAGCCGCTCGCCGACGACGCCATGCTGATCCTCGCCTTCCTCGCGCAGACGCTCCGCATCGCCATCCCGTATCTCTTCGCCAGCGCCGGCGGGGTCGCGTCCGAGCGCGCCGGGCTCATCGCGCTGACGCTCGAGGGGTACATGCTCGGCGGCGCCTTCTGCGCCGCGGTCGCGAGCTACTACACGGGGAGCGCATGGGCGGGAGTGCTCGCCGGCATGGCCGGCGGCGTCGCGCTGGCGATGCTCTACGGCCTCGGCTCGATCCGCTACCGCGCGAATCAGGTCGTGATCGGCATCGCCATCAACCTGCTGGCGATCGGGCTGACGCGCTTCTTCCTCCGCTTCGCCTTCGACTCGTCGTCCAACTCGCCGCGCGTCCCCGGCTTCATGGCCGAGCAGAGCGGGACGGGGTTCCGCGCGCTGGCGAGCAACCCGCTCGTGTGGATCGGGCTCGTCGCGCTTCCGTTCGTGGGGTGGCTCCTCTATCGCACGGCGTTCGGGCTGCGGCTGCGCGCGGTCGGCGAGCATCCGGAAGCGGCCACCTCGCTCGGCATCCCGGTGGCGCGCGTGCGCTGGCTGGCGCTCGCCCTCTCGGGGGTGTGCGCGGGGCTCGGCGGCGTGTATCTGGCGATGGACCAGCACCAGTTCACCGACGGGATGACGGCGGGACGCGGCTTCATCGCCCTCGCGGCGACGATCTTCGGCCGCTGGGACCCGCCGCGCGTCGCGCTGGCGTGCCTCCTGTTCGCCGCCGCGGAGACGCTGCAGATCCAGCTCCAGGGCGCGCAGATGATCCCGTCGCAGTTCGTGGAGATGATCCCCTACGTGCTGACGATCGTCGCGCTCGCCGGCGTCGTAGGGCGTTCGGTGGCGCCGGCGGCGCTGGGCAAGGCCGCGGAGTGATCGACCGCGAGCACACGCGCCCCGCATGAGCGAACACACGATCGGAGCGTCCGGCAGCCGCACGCCGCCCGCGCGGCTCGTCGTGCTCATGATCACGGCGTTCATCGACATGGTGGGGCTGTTGATGGTCATCCCCATCCTCCCCTTCTACGCCAAGTCGCTCGGCGCGGGAGGGCTCGTCGTCGGCCTGCTCGTGTCGTCGTTCGCCATCGCGCAGCTGGTGAGCGCGCCGATCTGGGGACGGTTCTCCGACCGGTACGGACGCCGCCCCGCCCTGCTCGTCGGGCTCACCGCCGCCGCGATCGCGTACGTCGTCTTCGCCTTCGCCGATTCCCTCTGGCTCCTGTTCCTCTCGCGCATCGTGCAGGGCGCGGGCGGGGGGACGGTGAGCGTGATCCAGGCCTACGTCGCCGACGCGACGCGCCCCGAGGACCGCGCCAAGAGCCTGGGGTGGCTCTCGGCGGCGACGAACGCCGGCGTCGCCCTCGGCCCCGTGCTCGGCGGACTCTCGATGGGGATCGGCCGTCACGCGCCGGGGCTCGTGGCCGCGGCGCTCTGCCTGCTCAACATCCTCTTCGCGTCGCGCTTCCTCGTCGAGTCGCGCGCCGCGGGCGACCTCGCCGCCGCGCGCGCCACCGGCTCGACGGCGGGCGGGCGTTCGCGCGAGGCGGTGGGACGGGTCGTGTCGCATCCCGGCGAGCCGCCGTCGCGATTGATCTGGATCTACGCGATCGCGATGGGGGCGTTCCAGGGGGTGAACTCGATGCTCGCGCTGCTGCTCGCCGACCGTTTCGGCGTCACCGCGCGCACGATCGGCTACTTCTACACCTACATCGGTGTGATCTCGGTGCTCACGCGCGCGGGCGTGCTGGGGCCGATGGTGGACCGCTTCGGCGAGGCACGTCTCTCGCGCTACGGCTCGATCCTCCTCGCGACGGGACTCGGCTCGCTCGCGTTCATCTTCCCGATCCGCGATCCGGCCGCCGTGGCGGCGATGCTCGGCGGCGCGCTGCCGGCGCAGGTCGTGGCAGTGCTCCCCTTCCTCCCGCTCGCGATCGCGGTCGCGTTGTTGCCGCTCGGCACCGCCTTCACCTTCCCGTGCGTGACCGCGCTGCTGTCGCGCGTGATCCCGCAGCAGGAGCGCGGGCTGTACATGGGGGTGCAGCAGACGTTCGGCGGCATGGCGCGCGTCGCGTTCCCGATCTTCTTCGGCCTCGCGTACGACCGCATCAACGGCGCACCCTTCCTGATCGGCGCGGCGCTGGTGGCGTCCACGCTGTGGATCGGCGCGGGGATGGAAGGGTGGGCGAAAGGCGAAGGCTAGTCGCGGCGCTCCGTCACGGTCGCGGTGCGCCACGCGCCGATTCGACCGCGCTGGACGTCAGTCGCGAACGGCCGCTCGGGAAGCTCCCGAGCGGCCGTTCCGTTTTTCGAGACATCGTCCGGGCTCGCGGCGCGACGAACCCGTCGCGCTCTCACGTCGGTTCCGAATCGAGCACCGCCTTCGCGATCTCCACCATCGGCACGGAGCGGTCCTGGCTCGTGCGCTGGAGGATGCGATAGGCCTCCTGCTCCGAGGAGCCGGTGCGCCGCATCAGGATTCCCTTCGCGCGCTCGATCATCTTGCGATGGACGAGCGCCTGACGCGCGCTATCCGCATCGGCGCGCGCGGACATGAGGTCGCGCGCGCGCACGGCGGCAAGGCGGATCGTCGAATCGAGCACGCGCGGCGGCACGGGCTTCGGCAGGAACGCGATCGCGGACGTCGCCGTCACGTCGCGATCGCTGAGCCGCAGCGACTCGTCGCCGCTGAACAGCACGACCGCGGTGCCGGGAAGGACCTGCGTGATCTGCTCCGCCGCCTCGATCCCGGAGCCGTCGGGCATGTGCACGTCGAGCAGCACGACGTCCGGGTGCACGTCCTTCGCGCGCGTCACCGCGTCGCGCCCCGTGCATGCCTCGGCGACCACCTCGTGCCCGAAGGTGCCGAGCAGGTCGAGCAGCAGCGTCCGCGCATTCTCGTCGTCTTCCGCGAGCAGCACTCGCACGCGCGGGAGCGAGTCGTCGGTGATCATGGTCGTCGTCATGCGGTCAATCTGTGGCGTCCCCGCCGGACCCGCGAGAGGCAGTGTCGGATCACTGTCTCGAAGGACACGCCAGCGAGCGCGACGTTCACCACGCCGCTCGAGCCGGCCTCAGGAGGCGGTGATGCGCGCGAGCAGCTCGGCGGGGCGCACCGGCTTGCGCATCGCGAAGTCGCACGCGGCGCCGTCGGGCATCTCGGGCTCCCATCCAGTCACGACGCCGAGGCGGATCGACGGCCAGCGCCCGCGCACCTGCGACGCCAGCTCCCAGCCGCTCCCGTCGGGAAGACCGATGTCGGTCACGATCACGTGAAAGGGAGGCGTCTCGATCGTGGCCTCGTCGAGCGACAGCAGCTCGCGCGCCTCGGCGAGCGTCGCGACCGTCTCCACCGAGTGCCCCTGCAGCTCGAGGATCGTGCGCATGAACTCGCGTCCGTCGGCGTGGTCCTCGACCACGAGCACGTTGAGCCGGGCCATGCGCCGCGCCGGCTCCGGCACCAGCTCCACCCCGGCGCGCTCGCGCGGGAAGCGCAGGCGCACCGTCGTCCCTTCGCCGACGCTGCTCTCGATCTCGGCATGGCCGCGGTGGCGTCGCACGATGCCGTACACCTCGGCCAGGCCGAGCCCGGAGCCGCCGGCGCCCTTCGTGGAGAAGAAGGGATCGAAGGCCCGCTCGCGCACCTCGTCCCCCATCCCGACGCCGGAGTCGGTGACCTCGATGACCACCTCGTCCTCGCCGACGACCGTACGCAGCGCGAGGCGGCCGCCGTCGGGCATCGCGTCGAGGGCGTTCTGCACGAGGTTGAGCAGCGCCTCGCGCAGCTCCCCGGCCACGCCCCGCACGATCGCATCCGCCTCGTAGTGGCTCTCGAAGTGGATGACGCCCCCCGCACGCCGCTCCGCCCAGAGCGGGTGCGTCATCGCCGCGACCTCGTCGGCGAGCGCGGAGAGATCGACCGGCTCGCCGCGCGGATCCTGCGGCGGATCCTGCCGGATGAAGCGGCCGACGCGCGAGGCGGTGGCGGCGCCGGTCTCGGCGGCCTTGGCGATGCGCGTCGCGTAGTCGCGCACCGCCGCAGGATTCTCGGCGTTCGCGTCCAGCAGGAAGGCCGCCGCCATGATCGGGTTGAGGGCGTTGTTCACGTCGTGCATCACCCCGGCGGCGAGCTGGCCGACCGCGGCGAGCCGCCGCTCGTGCGCGTGCTGCTCCTGCAGCGCCAGCAGCTCGCGCATGCGCTCCTCGAGGTGCTGCTCCAGCCGCCGCTCGTCGGCGAGGCGCCGCGCCATCTGCGCCCGCAGGACCTCCGCCTCGGTGACGTCCACCGCGCTCACGAGAATGCGGCGCCGGCCGTCGGCCGAGGTGAAGGGAGCGAAGGTGACGTCGAGCTGGCGCTCCGCGGTGCCGTCCCGGAAGCGGGCGCCGCGCACGATCTCGGTGCGTCCGCGCGAGGCGCCGACCGCCGCCGCGACCAGCCCCGTGATCGCGGCGGGGAGGGGCTCGCGCAGCGACCGTCCGAGCGCGTCGCTCGCGGCGAGCCCGCTCAGTGCGAGGAACCGCGCGTTGTGCGCGACGAGCGCCAGCCGGTCGTCGAGGATCGCCGCCGCGACCGGGAGCGCGTCGAGCATCGCACGCCCTTCCCGCAGCGACGCCTCCGTGCCCGCGTGCCGCCCCGTCACCATCGCGGCGTCAGCACCGACGACGTCGCCGGTGCGTCCCCGCCCACGGGGGCGATCACGAGTCGCGCCCCGCGCTGGTACGTGAGATAGGCGAACCCCCACTCGATGAGCACGCTCACCCGATTCCGGAAGCCGGCGAGATACAGTATGTGGACGAAGAGCCAGAATATCCACGCGAGGAATCCGGTGAGCTCGAGCCGCTCGCCGAACTTCGCGATCGCGCTGTTGCGTCCGATCGTCGCGAGATCGCCCTTGTTGCGGTAGCGGAAGGGGACGCGCTCGCGCGCCTGCAGGTCGCGCTGGATCATGCGCGCGGCGTGCTTCCCCCCCTGCATCGCCGCCGGCGCGACCCCGGGCACCGGACTCCCGTCGGTCGTCGACGCGGCCAGGTCCCCGACCACGAACACGTCCGGATGCCCGGGGATCGAGAGGTCGGGTTCCACCTGGACGCGCCCCACGCGATCGACGGGTGCGCCGAGCATGGCCCCGAGCGGGGACGCGGCGTTCCCCGCCGCCCAGAACACGGTCCGCGCGGCGATCGTCTCGTCGCCCATGCGCACCTCCCCCGGCTCGATCGCGGTCACGATCCGCCCCGTGCGGACCTCGACGCCGAGCGCTTCGAGATCGCGGCGTGCGCGCGCGGCGAGCCCTTCCGGGAAGCTCGGCAGGATGCGCGGCCCGCCCTCCACGAGCACGACGCGCGTCGCCGTCGTATCCACGGAGCGATAGTCGCGACGCATCGTGCGCGTCGCGATCGTCGGGAGCATTCCCGCGAGCTCCACGCCGGTGGGCCCGCCGCCGACGATGACGAAGGTGAGCAGCGCCTCGCGCTCGACGGGATCCCGCGAGATCTCCGCACGCTCGTAGGCGAGGAGGAACCGCCGCCGCATCTCGAGCGCATCCTCGACGCTCTTGAGCCCCGGCGCCAGCGGCTCCCACTCCGGGTGGCCGAAGTACGAGTGTCGCGCCCCGGCCGCGACGATCAGATAGTCGTACCGGACCTCGCCCCCGTCGTGGAGCCGCACGGCGCGCGTCGCCGTGTCGATCCCCATCACCTCGGCCATGCGCACACGCGTGTTCGGCTGGTGGCGCAGCAGCCAGCGGATCGGCGCGGTGATGTTCGTCTCCGCCAGCGTGGCGGTGGCGACCTGGTAGAGGAGCGGCTGGAAGAGGTGGTGGTTCGTGCGGTCGATGAGCGTCACGTCCACGTTCGCGCGGCGCAGCGCGCGCGCCGCCGACAACCCGCCGAAGCCACCCCCGATGATGACGACGTGCTTGCGAGCAGATCCCGACATCGCACGCTCCAGAGCCCTGACCCCCGACCCTACCCCCCGACGCCCGCCTTCCGTCTCCCGCCCACCGCCGAGATCGCCGTCCCCACCACCACCACCACGACCGCGCCGATCACGTTGTGCCAGAGGAAGGATACCTCGGGCGCGCCGAAGTTGACGGCAGCGACCGCGGCCATGCCCGCGATCAGCCCGACGAAGGCGCCCGCCGCACCGGCGGACGGAATCATCGCGAGGAGGAAGACGCCGAGGATCGACCCGTAGAAGAAGGAGCCGAACCGGTTCACCACCTCGATGAGCGAGCCGAGCGTCGCGGCATAGGTGGCGACGACGCACGCGAACAGCCCCCACCCCATCGTCGCGAACTTCGAGACGGTGAGGAAGTGCGCGTCCGTCCCCTCCGGCCGCACCCAGCGGCGGTAGAAGTCGATCACGGTGGAGGTCGCGAGCGAGTTCAGCTCGGCGGCGATGCTCGACATCGCGGCCGCCATCACCCCGGCGATGAACAACCCGGCGAGCCCGAGCGGGAGATGGTCGAGGACGAACCGCGGGATGACGTAGTTGACGTCGCGCGACGGCTGCCCCGTGACTTCCTGCGCCAGGTCGAGCGCCTCCGCGCGCACCGCCGTCACCTCGGCCTCGCGCGCGGTCACCGCGGCGCGTGCCGGCGCGTCCGGCGACTCGACGAGCCGGTCCGCCGCCGAGCGGCGCGCGGCGAGCGCCGCGGCATAGCGCCCTTCCAGCGCCTGGTACGCCGCCGGCCGCGCGTCGCGCACCTGCTTCTCGTGCGCCGGATTGAAGAGGAGCGGCGGCGCGGTGTACTGGTAGAACACGAACACCAGGATCCCCACGAGCAGGATCAGCGCCTGCAGCGGGATCTTCCAGTACGCGCTCATGAGCAGCGAGCTGCGCGCCTCGTCCACCGAGCGGGCGGTGAGATAGCGCTGCACCTGGCTCTGATCGGTCCCGAAGTAGGAGAGCATCAGGAAGGTGCCGCCGATGATCCCCGACCAAAAGGTGTAGGTGTTCGTCAGGTTGAAGGAGAAGTCGAAGGCCCGGAGTCGCCCCGCGGCGCCCGCGACCTCCAGCGCATCGCCCGGCGCGATCGGGATCCTGACGAGCAGCACGACGACCATCGCCGACATCGCGACGACGATGAGCACCATCTGCTTCACGTCGGCCCACGTGACCGCCTGCACCCCGCCGAGCACCGTGTAGATGACGGTCGGGATCCCCATCAGCGCCACCGACCAGCCGAGCGGCCAGCCGAAGACGGCGGAGAAGACGACGCCGGGGGCGGCGATGATGGTGCCGCACGACATGCCGCGCGAGAGCAGGAAGAGGAGCGCGGTGAGCGAGCGCGTCTTCGCGTCGAAGCGGCGCTCCAGGTACTCGTAGGCGGTGTAGACCTTCGCGCGATGCAGGAAGGGGACGAGCGTCACGCCGAGCAGCACCATCGCCAGCGGGAGCCCGAAATAGAACTGGATGAACCGCATCCCGTCGGTCGCGCCCTGGCCGGTCGTGCCGATCATCGTGACGGCGGAGAGCTGCGTCGCCATCACGGAGAGGCCGACCGCCCACCAGGGGAGGCTCCGGCTCGCGAGGAAGTACCCTTCGAGGTCGCTCGTGTGACGGGCGCGGCGCACCCCGTCGATCATCACGTAGAGCAGGTACGCGATGACGATCGCCCAGTTCAGTGGATGCACGCGTCGCCGATCAGGAGGAGTAGCGGCTCTGGAGCAGCCAGAGGAGCAGCAGCGTCACGACCTGCACGGTCATGACGCGCGCGAGGGTGCGACGAAATCGAGCGCGATCCTCGGTGGGTTCGGTCATGGCAGAAATCAACCGGCGGGTACGGACGGCGGCAACCTCCCGCGCCGGGTGGGACCGATCGAACCGCAGGGACGCAGAGGGTTTGCAGAGAACGGCAACGGCATCGGCGTATTCACCACGAAGGGTGCCCCCTCGTGGTTCAATGCTCTTGACGTTGCCGTTCTCCGCGCCGACGCGACCCTGCGGTTCAGCTCTGTGGTTCCGAGGTCGTTCGCCTCAGGGGATCGCCGCCGCCGACGCGCTGGGGCGCGCGGCGAGGAGGTTCACGAAGAGCCGCGCCGGACCGGGGATCCCGGCCGGCAGCTGCCGGAAGAAGGAGAGCGTCGTGTACACGTACGTGCCGCGCCCCAGCGGCGCGACGAGGATCCCCCCGCGCTGCGCCGGCTCGCCCTCGTCGTGCATGGAGAGCGGCGCCTGGTAGCGTGGGTCGAAGGTCGCCGGCATGTACAGCGCGCGCTCCTGGATCCAGTTCGCGAAGTCGGCGTCGGCGATGCGGTTGGGGGCGGTGAGCACCCGCGCGTCGCGCTGCACGACCTCCACGGGCGCATCCTCCTCCGTCACCCGGTTCGCAGGGCGCGCGAGGGTGATGGGGAACGGCATGATCCCCGGCGCCGTCATCTCGTACTGCCCGTACTGCGCGACGACCGTTCCGCCGCGACGCGCGAAGTCGAGCACCTTCCCCGCGCTCGCGCGGAGCGCCGAGCTGGCCTCGTAGGCGCGCGTCCCGATGACGAGCGTGGAGAAGCGCGAGAGGTCGGCGGCGGCGATCGTGTCCGCGGCGACGAGCGTCACCGGGATCCCCAGCTGCTGGAGCATCGGCGCGACGTTGTCCCCCACACCGGGCACGTACGCGACGCGCATCTCCGGCGGATAGTCCACCTGCACCGCCGAGATGTACGTCTGCGCCGAGCGATAGAAGCGTTGCGTGCGGATGTGCGGGTACTCGATCGGCACGTAGCCGTTGTCGAAGGAGATGCCGTAGCGGGTGTCGGCGGTGTGCGCGATCGCCTCGTACGGGACGACCATCTCCTCGAGCGTCCCCTGCACCTGGAAATAGACGTCGGCCTCGCCGCGCGCGGGGACGGTGACGGTGCGCTGCGCCGAGTCGGCGCGCAGCCCGGCGGGAAGCCGGAGCTCGACGCGCCCCGTCCACGGCGTGGTGAGTGCCGAGGCGAGGTGCACGCGCACCTGGCGCCGCACCGGCGAGTTGGCGCGCATGTACTCGACGCCGCGCTCGAGGAGCACGTTGATCGCCGGCACCACGGCGACGGGGCGGCGGATCTCGCCGCGCGCCGGATCGGCATACCGGTACACGACCGGAACGGCATCGGCGACGACGCGCGCGCCCGCGATCTCCAGCTCGGCGCTCGCCCAGCCGTGCCGCACGCGATCCTCCCCCGCCACCATCTCCGGCGCGGGCGTCCACGGCGGCGTCGCGATGCGCCCGCTCGTGTCGCCGGCAGTGACGGGCCCGAGCCGGCGCACACCGACCGACTCGAGCTGGAACAGGTCGCCGCGACGCGGCCGCGCGCGCCACCACGGCTTCGTGAGCTCGTAGCCGCCGAGCCACCGCGGCAGCTGGAGCGCGCTGTCCGGCTGCAGCTCGACGCGTGCGGTCTCGCCGGCGGCGCGACCGGGCTGGCCGCGCGACTGCACCGCGGCGCTGACGACCGTCACCGGCACGCGGCCGCGGTTGTGGATCTCGACCGTGACCGGCATGCTGTCGCCGAGCGCCACCAGCTCGCGCTGAGCGAACGCCTCCACGCTCACGCCGGCGGCCTCGAGGAGCGCGCGCGACACGCGCGTCGAGGCCGCGAGCGCCGTGGCGGCCAGATCGTCCGACGCCCCGACGCATCGCGTCGCGTCGGTGGCGCCCTCACAGCGACGCTCCGCCACCCGCGCCAGCAGACGCGCGAGCGTCGCGAGCGGCGGCACGACCCCATCCGGGCTCGCGGACCGGAGCGCGGCGCGCGCTTGTTCCAGCGTCGCCGGAATGGAATCGAGCGCGGCCCGCTGCTCTGCCGTCGGCGCGGCCGCCGCGACGCGCGCCCACGTCGTGTCGATCCCGTCGAAGAGGTCGCGCTCCGCCATCGCGTCGGTCCCCTCGTTCACCCGCGAGGCCTCGCGCCGCACCGCCGCCCATCGCACCCCCTTGGGCTGCAGCGACCCGAACCCCTGCGACAGATGCTGCGACCGGCTCTCCCCCGCGATCTCGGCGTACGAGCGGCCGAGCAGCGCGTTGTACTCCCCCACGTTGAAGCGCAGCGTCGCGGAGGAGTCGATCACGCCGCCCGGGCTCCGCGCGAGCCGGTAGAACTTGAGCGGCGTCCAGGCAGCGAGCCCGCCCACCGCCGCCGCCGGGAAGCGCACGGAGTCGGCCGCCGCGTCGAACACCTCGCGCGCGAGGATCCCCGCCACCTGATGGTGCCCGTGCCCGTCGCGCGGCGTCCCCGAGAAGACGCTCACGATCACGTGCGGCCGGAAGGCGCGCACGATCGCCACCACGTCGCGCAGGAGTGTGTCCTTGGGCCAGTGCGTGAACGTCTCGTCGGCGGTCTTCGAGAAGCCGAAGTCGAAGGCGCGCGTGAAGTACTGCCGGCCGCCGTCCACGCGCCGCGCCGCGAGCAGCTCCTCGGTGCGGATGACGCCGAGCGCCTCCCCGAGCTCGTTGCCGATGAGGTTCTGCCCGCCGTCGCCGCGCGTGAGCGAGAGGTACGCCGTCTCGACCTGCCGCCCGCGCGCGAGCCAGGTGATGAGCTGCGTGTCCTCGTCGTCCGGATGCGCGCCGATCATCAGCACGCGCACGGTGGTGCCGAGGCCGCGCACCAGCTCGTGGACGGCGACGGCGCCGCGGTCCTGGGCGGCGGCGAGGGTCGGAAATACGAGAAGCAGGGCGAGCAGAGATCGACGCATCGAGGGTCCAGAGAAGTGTGACGGTGTGACGGATTGACGGCGACGGCTGTCATCCCGAGCGCAGGCGAGGGATCTGCTGTCGACAGCTCGACAGCTACGGCGGAAGAGCAGGAACGGCCTCGTCATCGGATGGTCCGAAGCGAGGCCGTCGTCGTACTCACGGGCGAACCGTCGAGCGGTCAACCCGTCAAACCGCCGTTCGCGCTGCTCCCGCCCCCAGCGCCTCGGCCACGATTCGCGCCTGCTCGACGTCGTGGGTGCTCTTGTACCCTTCTGCGGGGCTCGCCCGCTCGGGGCGGCCGACGTAGCGCACCGCGAGCTGGTTCCCCGTCGAGACGCGGAGGCGCGGCGCGACGTAGGTCCAGCCGCCCATGTTGCGCGGCTCCTCCTGCGCCCACACGACCTCCTCGACGTTCGGATACTGGTCCACGATCGCGGCGATCGCCTCGTGCGGCCACGGATAGAGCTCCTCCACCCGCACCAGCGCGACCTGCGCCCCCGGCTCCGCCCCGAGCAGATCGTAGTAGATCTTCCCGGAGCAGAAGACGAGACGGCGCACCTCCGCACGCCGAGGCGCGGTGCGCGGATCGTCGATCACCGGGTGGAAGCTTCCCCCCGCCAGATCCTCGAGCCGGCTCGCCGCCTGCGGGAGGCGCAGCAGTGACTTCGGCTGCATCAGCACCATCGGCCGCACCACCCCCTGCCGCGCCCGACGCGCCTGGCGGCGCAGCAGGTGGAAGTACTGCGCCGGCGTCGACGGATAGGCGACCACCATGTTGTCCTCGGCGGACAGCTGGAGGAACCGCTCCAGGCGCGCGCTCGAGTGCTCGGGCCCCTGCCCTTCGTAGCCGTGCGGCAGCAGCAGCACGAGCGAGGAGTCCTGCCCCCACTTCGCCCGGTCCGCCGAGAGGAACTGGTCGATGATCGGCTGCGCCACGTTCGCGAAGTCGCCGAACTGCGCCTCCCACAGCACCAGATCCTGCGGCGCCGCCGTGCTGAAGCCGTACTCGAAGCCCATCACCGCGGTCTCGGAGAGCGGGCTGTTGTACAGCTCGAAGGGCGCGCGCGCGTTCGGCAGCTGGGCGAGCGGCGTATGGATCGCGCCCGTCTGCACGTCGTGCAGCACCGCCTGACGGTGGGAGAAGGTGCCGCGCTCCGCGTCCTGCCCCGTGAGGCGCACCGCCGTCCCCTCGACGAGCAGCGACGCGAAGGCGAGCGCCTCCGCGTGCCCCCAGTCGATCCCGCCGTTCTGCAGCGCGTCGCGGCGACGCGGCAGGGTGCGCTGCAGCGTCTGGTGCAGCTTGAACTCCGACGGCCACTGGAGCAGCTGCTCGTTGAGCTGCACCAGCTGCTCGGCGCGCACCGCCGTCTCCACCGGCTCGGCGAACGGCGGCGGCTCGTGGACCCCCGTCTCGTCGCCGTTCGTCTCGTCGTGGACCGCGCCGTCCTGCAGCGCCTCCTTGTGCCGCTGGGCCAGCAGCTCCTGCTGCTCGCGCTCGAGCGTCGCCGCCTCCTCCTCGGTCGTCACGCGCTCGCGCACGAGCCGCGCCGCCCACACCTCGCGCGGCGTCGGATGCGCCTTGATCGCCTCGTACATCCGCGGCTGCGTGAACGCCGGCTGGTCCGCCTCGTTGTGCCCGTGCCGGCGGTAGCCCACCAGGTCGATCACGACGTCCTTCGCGAAGCGCTGCCGGTATGCGACCGCGAGCCGCACGGCGATGACGCACGCCTCGGCGTCGTCGGCGTTCACGTGGATGACCGGCACCTCGAACCCCTTCGCGAGATCGCTCGAGTAGTGCGTCGAGCGCGCGTCGATCGGGTCGGTGGTGAAGCCCACCTGGTTGTTGGCGATGACGTGCAGCGTGCCGCCGACGCGATAGCCGCGCAGCCGCGACATGTTGAGCGTCTCCGCCACGACCCCCTCGCCGGGGAACGCCGCGTCGCCGTGCACGCAGATCGGCAGCACGGCGCGCTCGTCGCGCACCCCGTCGGGCGACTGGTATCCGCGCTGCAGCGCGCGCGCGATCCCGTTCATCACGGGGTTCACGAGCTCCAGGTGGCTCGGGTTCGGCACGAGCTGCAGATCCACCGCCTCGCCGTCGCCGAGCTGCCGCTGGCCGCGGTAGCCGAGATGGTACTTCACGTCGCCCGTCTCGCTCGCGGCGTTGGTCTCGTGGTGCTTTCCCGCGAACTCCTGGAAGATCGTGCCGTACGGCTTGCCGAGGATGTGCGCGAGCACGTTCAGCCGCCCGCGATGCGCCATCCCGATCACGACGTGGCGCGTCCCCGCCGCGCCGGCATCCTCGATCGCCGCGTCGAGCACCGGGACCAGGACGTCGAGCCCCTCGATCGAGAAGCGCTTGGCGTTCGGGAACGCCTTCCCCAGGAAGCGCTCGAGCCCGTCGACCTCGGTGAGCCGGCGGAGGACGGCCAGCTTTTCCTCCGGGGTGAGCGGCTGCGTGAGCTCCGCCTGCTCGATCGTCTCGCGGAACCAGAAGCGCTCCGCCTCGTCCTCGATGTGCTCGAACTCGATGCCGAGCGCACCGCAGTAGAGCTCGCGGAGGTGGTTGACGACGTCCGCCGCCGTCCCCTGCGCCCCCTCGACGAGGGCGGCCGCGGGCACCGCGGCGAGATCCGCCTCGGTGATCCCGTGGAACTCCGGGGTCAGCTCCGCGGCGCCCGGGGGCGGGGTACCGAGCGGGTCGAGCTGGACGGCGAGGTGGCCGTACTGCCGGATCGCGGCGAGCAACCCGGCGGCGCCAGCGACCTTGCGAAGAAAGGCGGGATCGGTCCGCCCCTCGGCCCCCGGCTCCTGGCCGACGGTCGCTCCCGCGATACTCTCGGCGAATCGGAAGAACTGACGCCAGGACTCGTCCACCGACGCCGGATCGCGGCGATAGGACTCGTATGCCTCGGCGATGTATCCGTCGTTGAAGACGCTCGTGATCGGAAGGCTGGTCATGCCTCCAAATCTAAGAGGCGCGTGGAGCCCGGGGCACCACCAGCACGAACCGCGACCCGCTCCCCGGCTCCGAGCTCACCTCGATCCGGCCGCCCAGCAGCGCGGCGAGCCGCTGCGAGATGTAGAGCCCCAGCCCCGTGCCGCCGTGGCGGCGCGTCAACCCCGTGTCGAGCTGCACGAACGGTCGGAAGAGCCTGGGCAGATCGGCCGGGGAGATCCCGACGCCGCTGTCCACGACCTCGAAACAGACCTCGTCGCCGACCTCCCCCGTGCGGAGCCGGACGGTCCCCTGGTCGGTGAACTTGACGGCGTTCCCCGCGAGGTTGACGAGAATCTGGCGGATCTTGTCCACGTCGCCCAGCACGCGCAGCGGCGTGGACGTCGGGTCGCACGCGAGCTCCAGCCCCTTCTGCCGCGCGATCGGGTCGATCACCGCCGCGACCGACTGCACGAGATCCGCCGCCAGGAACTCGGTCGGGCGCACCGTCTCCGCGTTGCTCTCGACGCTCGAGTAGGCGAGCACCTCCTCGATCATCGTCGCGAGATGGTGCGTCACGCTGCGCATGCGCTCGAGGATGTCGAGCTGTGGCTCCGTCAACGGGCCGATCACCTGGTCCGCCAGCAGCTCGCCGTAGCCGGTGAGCGCGGTGAGCGGGGTGCGCAGCTCGTGGCTCATCGTCGCGAGGAAGCGCCCTTTCGCGCTGTCGGCCGCCTGCGCGCGCTCGAGGAGCTGCGCCTTCCACACGGCGAGCGAGACGTGGTCGGCGATGATCTGGATCCGCTGCAGCTCGCGCACGGTGAACGGCGTCCCGTCCTCGCCGCGCACCACCACCAACACGCCGAGCACGTCGTCGTGCGCGAGCAGGGGCGCGAAGAGGAGGGGGCCGACGTGCAGCTCGCGGAGCAGCGGCGCCAGCTGGACGCTCGCCTGCGCGACGCCGTCGATCGAGATCGGGCCGCGCGCGGCGATCGCCTGGCTCGCCAGCGAGCCCCGGATCGGAAAGGCGGTGCGCTCCATCGCCTGCAGCGTCCCCACGCCCACCGCGACCCGCGCCGTCGTGCCGTCCAGCTCGACGACGGCGGCGCCGCTCCCCCGGCACTGGGCCCACGCCGCCTGCCCGAGGACGGTGAGGAGCTGCCGCGTGTCGGCCATCGCCGCCATCTGCCGCGCGAGGATGCGCAGCGTCGCGTTCTCCTCCCAGCGGTCGTCGACGGCGGCCTCGCGGCCGGGCACCACGGTGCTCGACAGCTCGAACACCAGCCGCCCCGCGCGGTCGCGCGACACCTGCACCAGCAGCGGGACCGTGGCGGCCGCGGTGCACACGTCGGCGACGAATCGCCGGGTGCAGCCGTCGGCGAGGGTGGCCGCGGCCTCCTCGCCGTCGCGCGCCACCGCGAGCGTCGGGCAGACGCTGCGCAGATCGGCGCCGACGTAGTCCGGCAGCACGAGCCCGAGCTGCCGCGCCGCGGCGTCGTTGGCGTAGACGATCTGCCAGTCCGGCGACACGAGCAGGATCCCGGTCGCGAGCGCGTCGAGCACCATCGGCGGCACCAGGTCGTCGCCTGGCGAATCGGATCGCGCGTCGATCTCGTGTCGTTCGGTGCTCAACGCCCGCGCCTGCATGCGTCGAAAGGCCAGTGGATTCGCGCCGAGTCCGGACCGCGGTGAATCGCGAAGCCGAGAGACTTATCCCTCGGCACCGATCGTCGCAAGCACCGCGACGCTCACGGCTCGGCCGGGCGGGCGTGGAAGGGAGCCGGCTCGGTCAGCCGCGCCCCGCGCCCCGGATAGACGGCGCCCCGCGGGACCGCCACGCCGCCGCGGCTCGCCGCGTGCCGCAGCACCGACAGCGCCGTCTCCGCGTCCAGGAGGGGGAGATAGAGGCTGCCGACGACGACGCGCCGGTCGAGCAGCATCTCCTCCGGGCGCCGCGCCAGGCTCACGGCGAGCAGCGGCACCTCGCGCGCCGCCGCGTCGGCGAGCCAGGCGCTCATCGGCTGCGAGGCGAGGAGGTCGTAGTCCACGAGCGCCACGTCGGGCATCACGGACGGCACGAGGCGCAGCGCCTCGTCGAGGCTCTCCGTCGCTACGACGTGCAGCCCGAGCGCCTCGAAGAAGCGCCGGATATGGCCGCTCAGATAGCGATGCCGGCCCACACAGATCAACCGCATGGGAAGAGTATACCGCGCCGGCGCGCGGGAGTTCACCCTTGTGGACGGAGATCACAGGCGGAGCGGACCGAGCCACGCGAGCGCCGATCGCTCGGCCCGCTTCAGGGCGCGATGCCGTACCGACTCAGCCAGCGAGGTCGAGCGACCGCCCGCGCGCGCGCGCCTCGTCGCGCTCGCCCTCCTCGTCCGACGCGTCCGAGTCGTCCGACTCGCCCGACTCGCCCGGCGCGTCGGCGTCGCCCGGCCCGAGGCGCGGCAGCTCGACCTCGGAGGGCGCCTCGGGGGGCGTCTCGCGCACGGCGAACGACTCCGCCGCCGACCGCCCGCGCACCTCCGCCGTCGCGGGGAGGGTGAGGCGGAAGATGCTCCCGTCCCCGAGCTGCGACTCCACCTCCAGCGATCCCTGGAGCATCTCGGCGAGGCGGCGCGAGATCGGGAGCCCGAGCCCCGTCCCCTCCTGCAGCTGCGTCTTGCCGAGCTGCACGAACTCCTGGAAGATGCGCTCCTGGTCCTCCGGCGCGATGCCGGGGCCGTGATCGACGACGTCGATCGTGACCCCGCCGTCGGGACGCGCGCGGCAGTGCACCTCGATCGGCTTGCCGCGCCCGAACTTGATCGCGTTCGAGAGGAGGTTGAGCAGGATCTGCCGCACGCGCCGGGGATCGGAGATCACCTTCACCGAATCTCCTTCCGCGTGGAGCGACAGGGTGGACTCGTGCTCGTCGGCGAGCGGGCGCACGGTGACGAAGAGATCCTCGATCAGCATGGGGAAGGCGACCGGCTGCAGCCGGAGCTCGATCTTCCCCGCCTCGATCTTCGAGAGATCGAGCACGTCGTTCACCAGCTCGAGCAGATGCTTCGCCGCCTTGTGCGTGCGCTGGATCCCCTCGGTCTGCTTGTCGTTGAGCGGGCCGTAGATGTTCTCGAGGATCAGCGTGCTGTAGCCGAGGATCGCGTTGATCGGCGTGCGCAGCTCGTGGCTCATCGAGGCATAGAAGCGGCTGCGCGCCGTCATCGCGCGCTCCAGCGCATCCTGGCGCGCGCTCAGCTCGCGATTGAGCTCCTGGAGCTCGTGCGCCTGCCGCCGCAGCGCCTCCTCCGCCGCCTTGCGATCCGACACGTCGCGCGCGATCAGGGTGTAGGCGCGCCCCGTGGCCGTATCCACGCAGGAGATCGACGCCTCCATCGGGAAGGTCTCCCCGCTCGCCCGGCGCGCGGTGAGCGCGATGACGCGCGAGTCGGCGCCCGGCTCGCAGTCGGTGCGCGCGTCGGCGGTCGTGGACGCGCCGCGCACGAGCCGCTCGAGCACGGACTGCTCCATCGCCGGCGGGAAGAAGCGGGTTACCGCCGATCCGACGGCCTCGGCGGCGGGGACCCCGAACATCTGCTCCGCGGTGGAGTTGTAGGTCGTCACGACCCCGTCGCCGCCGAAGATCACGATCGCATCGAGCGCCGAGCGCACGATGTCGCCGAAGCGCGCCTCCGACTCCCACAGCTCGCGGATGTGCCGCAGCTCGAGCTCGGAGCGCTCGCGCTCGCGCAGCATCTGCTCCTGGCGCTGGAGCTGCCGCTGCTTGTTGTACAGGTCCACGAACACCCCGACCTTCGAGCGCAGGATGTCGGGCTGGAACGGCTTCGCGATGTAGTCCACCGCGCCGACGGAGTACCCCTGGAAGACGTACTCCTCGTCCTTGCTGATCGCCGTGAGGAAGATGATGGGGATGTACTTCGAGCGCTCGCGCGCCTTGATCAGCCGCGCCGTCTCGAAGCCGTTGAGCCCCGGCATCTGCACGTCGAGGAGGATCACCGCGAAGTCGCGCGTGAGGAGCTGGCGGAGCGCTTCCTCGCCGGAGTGTGCACGCACGAGATGCTGCCCGAGCGGCTCCAGGATCGCCTCGAGCGCGAGCAGGTTCTCCGCCCGGTCGTCGACGAGCAGGATGTCGACCGGCTCGGTGGGGAGCGGCTGCACCGGCGCCACGGACGCCGCGCCGGTGGCTGCCGACTGGCGGGTGCTCGTCATGTCGTCAGCCATCCGCGCGCTCCGCCCCGCGCAGCAGCGCGAGCGACGCCGCGCCGTGTCTCGGGGTGACCGCACTCGTGCCGAGCGCCCCCAGGAGCGGCGCGATCCGGTCGACCGGACGGACGATCGCTCCCGGCACCGCCTCGAGCGCGGCCAGCGGCATGGTCGGGCTCTCCGCCGTCGCCGGATCCTGGACGATCGTGACTCCACCGCGCTCGGCGATCCGCCGCAACCCCTCCGCCCCGTCGGCGTTCGCCCCCGTCAGCACGACGCCGATGGTCCGCTCGCCGAACATCTCGGCCGCCGACGTGAAGGTCACGTCGATCGATGGCCGGCTGAAGCGGACCGGAGCGTCCGTCGTCAGCGCGAACGCCCCCTCGTCCACGAGCAGGTGGTAGTCCGGCGGCGCCACGAACACCTGGCCGCGGCAGATCGGCATCTTGTCCTCGACTTCGCAGACCCGAAGAGCGGTCAGGTCCTGCAACAGTCGCGCGAGCAGCGCATCCGAGCTGCGATGCCGGTGCTGGACCAGCACCAGGGGCAGGTCGAAATCCGCGGGGAGCGCGCCCACGAGCGCACGCAGCGCCGCGAGCCCGCCCCACGATGTGCCGACGACCGCGAGCGCGTATCCGTGCATGGGCCTGCCAGGACGACGTACGCATCACCGTACCTTCCGGTAGAGCTTCTCCACCGGGACGAGCTGTTCGTAGCAAGGCTCGTACTGCGAGAACCGGAGCGACTCCTTGCTGCCGAGCGCCAGCACGCCGAACATCACGAGGCTCTCGTAGAAGAGCGCATGGACGCGGTGCTGGAGCTGCTTGTCGAAATAGATGAGGACGTTTCGGCAGAAGATGACGTTGAACTCGGCGAAGGAACGGTCGGTGACCAGGTTGTGCTGCGAGAAGACCACGTTCCGGCGCAGTGACGGGCTGAAGATCGCGTTGCCGTACCCGGCCGTGTAGTAGCGCGAGAACTCGTGCGTCCCGCCGGCCCGGAGGTAGTTCTCGGTGTACTCCTGCATCCGCTCGAGCGGAAAGATCCCCGCCCGCGCCTGTTCGAGCACGACCTCGTTGATGTCCGTCGCGTAGATCCGCG
>Ga0182741_1000197_pt1 | contig 94284 bp, 69 predicted proteins | sample eDN5th37CBELigOP_FD_128874 | JGI IMG/M metagenome (GOLD analysis project Ga0182741, IMG submission 128874) | Enriched Organic Plus compost microbial communities from Emeryville, California, USA - eDNA 5th pass 37_C BE-Lig OP (version 2) (version 2) ...
CTCGATGCACCCTTCCAGGCCAAGAAAGCTCAGTTCCTCGGCAGACTCGACACCCTCAGCAATAACCGGAAGCCCCAGGCCGCGTCCAAGGCCGAGCACGGCCCGAACGATGGCGGCCGCCTGCGGCTTGGCATGAACCGCTTGAACGAAGGAGCGGTCGATCTTGATCTTGTCGAACGGAAATGCCTGGAGGTTCGACAGGGAGGAATAGCCGGTGCCGAAATCATCCATGGCGATATTGACGCCGAGCCTCTTGAGCCTCTGCAGCGTCAGCAGCGCGCGATGAGGATCGCGGACCAGAGCCGTCTCAGTAACCTCGACTTCCAGCCGCTCCGGTAAAAGCCTGGTTTCCTCCAGAATGCTGTGCACCAAACGCGGGAAGCCGTCGCTGCACAACTGCAGGGCCGAAACATTGACGGCAATATTCAACGGGCGTGACCAACCGGCGGCCTCCTGGCAGGCCTGACGCATCACCCACTCGCCGATCCTCAGGATCAGTCCGCTTTCCTCGGCGATTGGTATGAAGATGGAGGGTGGAACAGCGCCCCGCACCGGATGGGTCCAGCGCAGCAGGACCTCAAAGCCAAGCACCGCTCCGGTTTCGACCTGCGCCTGCGGCTGGTAGGCCAGGCTCAGCTCGCCGTTCTCGATTGCATTGTGCAGGTCATGCTCCATGCTGCGGCGCTCCCGGATTTGAGCCCCCATCGCCGCCTCGAAGAACCGGTAGGTGCCTTTGCCCTCCTGCTTGGCTCGATACAGCGCGGTATCGGCGTTGGACAGAAGCTCGGTTCCGTCCTTGGCATCGGACGGATAAAGCGCAATGCCGATGCTGACCGAGATGACGCCGGCCGACGATCGGATTCGGTTTTCGGTTTTCAGCGTCCTCAGCAGCGTTTCAGCCAAGTGCTCGGCATGAGCAGGATCCGCGACGTGAGGAACGATGATTGCGAACTCGTCCCCACCCAGGCGGGCCAGCATTTGATCGTCGGTCAAAACGGCAGAGAATTGCTCCGCAATCTCCTTGAGCACCTGATCTCCTGCAGCATGGCCGTAGAGATCGTTGACCTCCTTGAAGCCGTCGAGATCCAAGCACAACAACGCCAGTTGCTGATCGGCTCTCTTGTGGAGCTTGATCTCTCGGTCGAGCCGCTGATCGAAACTGGTGCGGTTGTCCAGACCGGTCAGCGGATCGTGATGAGCCAGATAGCGGATCTGCGCCTCGGCCTTCCGACGGTCCCGGAGATCCCGGAACGCTATGACGTTGTGGAGACGGCCATTATACGTGATCTGGCGGGCGATCAGCTCAACCGGGACCAACGCTCCCTGGCGGTCGCGCAGATCGGCCTCGACCGAATGCCCGAGATTCTCGAAAAGCGCCCTGATCTTGAGAGCATCAGGCACGCAGGATTCCAAATTCCTGCCACAGATTTCGTCGGGCCGGAGATCCGCAAGCCGCGCGAAGCTCTGATTGACGGAAACAATGGTATCGCCCTGGCAGAGGACAAGTCCTTCGACCGCGGCATCAGTGAGGTCACGCATCCGCTCCATCTCGAGAGCCAAACGCCGGCGTTCCCTCAGATCGAGGCCCAAGGCCGCACTGGCGAGCAGCAGAATGACAAGGCTGATGAACGCAACACCGATCGCCAGCCACTGCGGGGATATGGCGAGGGGCGACAGCCGGATCGTGCTGTCGGGCGTGATCGCTACGGCGGCCATGGCCGTGAAGTGATGGCTACAGATCGCGAGCGTCAGCAGCAATGCGCCAACGAGCTTTCCATGCGCCAGACGGGTTCCGAGCCCGACCGGCAAGGAAATGGCACCGAGCAAAGCACCCAGCAGGACAGAGGCAACAACCAGCACCGCATCCCATGTAATGGTCCCGGCAACCTCGAAGGCTGCCATGCCGGTGTAGTGCATGGCGGCAATTCCGCCCCCAACGAGGGCGCCGCCGAGCCACATTGCACCGACAAGGCCAGGACCGAGAGCAATCGAGAAACCGAGGCCCGTCAGCACGACGGCGGCCACCAAGGAGAGGATTGTCAGGGCGATATTGTATCCCGTCGGCAGCGCAGGAGAGAAAGCCAGCATGGCAATGAAATGCGTGGCCCAGATGCCGAACCCGGTGGAGACGCCCGCGATGCCGAGCCAGAGGGTGTGGCTCGCGCCCTCCGATCGGCGGACATGATGCAGAAGATTGATTGCTGTCAGGGACGCAAGGCCGCACACCAGGGCCGCCAAGGCAACGAGACTCAGGTCATGATTGGAAACAATGCAATTATAGACCGTGAGCATGTCACACCTTGCGTCTCCGGGGCCGCGGCTACCGTGGCACCTGACGGCCGGATCGGGATCTTGGATCTGAAATAAAGTTCGTGGAATATACCGGATTTTCACCGGCAAGGCGGAGCGGCATCATGCCTTTGGATCATCGCCTTCAAGGGATGCCCAACCCACCATCGCTATCGCACATTGGGCCTGCGATGATCCCGCGACAGAGATCGTGAGTCAATGAAAGCAGCTTTTGCCGCGAAAACAACCTTCCGTGACGGTTAACGCGAGCCCATGCGCCCCGAACCGCTGACGTCAGTTTGGCTCTCACAGGAATGCACGACGGAACGTAGATTGTGAAGAGTGAAGAGGTATTTCCGTATCCCGGAATTCAGGGCCGGGGCATTCCGTGAATCCTCCTGCTCTTCGCATGGGTGATCTGTGACAGAGTTGGCTGCCGTCGCGCCGACGTTTCAGTTGGGTCTTGGGGTAACCCGACCTGGATTTTGAGCAAGGCGCATTGAGAGCCAAATGCACGATTGTGGACGTGCGTCGCTGCTGGGCGTTTATCTCGGATGTGACGAGTGCCGACGGCGGGTTGTCCAACGATGATTGCCGCCCCATGCGGTTGCAGTGATCGTGCCGGGCGCCGATCATGAACTTAGCCTCTTTCAGACTGTAGAAGATCGCCAGCTTGAGGCCTTCGTCTCTGAGTTTCCGTTGCAACTCTCGCAGTACCCATTCTCTCAGGGACAGCCCGGCTCGATAGCCGGCACCCTCCTGCCAAGCCGCCTCGGCCGCTCCCGCAGAGCTTTGCGGACGTTCGCGGGCACGTTATCGTACCGCACGTGATCACGTACGCCCGAGGCCAGCATGGCGTCAGTTGCCGTCTCGTTCACTCCGATGCTATCTGGCTCAATTTCACCCACTCGGGTCTTTCAATCGCAATCAGATGATTGAAATTGGGTCACCATCGATCCCGCCACAGCCTCAGCGATGCAAACGCTGCGCGCATCGCCGAGGACTATCACCATGAAGCATTGCCACGGGAAATATCAGCGCCCATACGAATCGCGGTTCTACTCCGCTCATCCTACCGTTCAGGCGTGTCAATCGCCCCGCCAAACACCGTGAGCATGTGAGGTAGTCGGACATTGAGGACGCATAGGCTCCGTTGGTACGCCAGAATGGTCCGCTGGCTCGAGCAGCATGTTTCACGAAATCATCAGCGGGGGATCGATCAGCTTGATTTAACCGGCTCGGCATTCGGGATCGGCATCAGCTTCGACAACAACCCTGACTTCGATTGCGCATCGAAGTTCTTCATGGGCCGATCGACGGCGCAGAGAGAATCCTCGAGGATTTCAATTCTCCTTCTCAGTGGCGCAGCAACGCCCTCATTTTCGCGGACACCTTGTGCTAAGTTTGAAGTTGACGCTTGGTTGCCCGCCCAAGAACATCCTCTCCTAGAACAGATGTTTCTAGCTGCCCCAATCCTGCAGGCTGGGAGCACGCTCTGGACGAGGGGAGCGCAGGCATGAAGCGGTTGACGGGTAAGACGTTCGTCATAACAGGCGCAGGATCAGGAATTGGGCGAAGCAGTGCCCTTCGTCTTGCAGATGAAGGCGCGACCGTTCTCGCGGTCGATAAATCGGCGGAATCGGCGCGCGAGACCGTCCAAATGGCCTCCGGAGGAAATGGCCGCATTGTGGCCTTTGAACAGGACATCACAGCCGTTGATGCTCCTGCCCGAATTCTCGGTGCGGCGACCGAGGCCTTCGGCACCGTCGATGGTATCGTGAACAATGCCGGCATTGGCGCAGCGAAATCGGCACATCTGACCACAGACGAGGACTTCGATCGCTTTATCGACGTCAATCTACGCTCTGTCTTTCGTCTGTCCCGGGACTTCATCCTGCAACGCGGCCGCCGAGGCGGAACCATCGTGAACATGGCATCCGTTTTCGGCATGACCGGCTATCCAGGCAGTGCACCTTACTCAGCAGCAAAGGCAGCAGTGATCGGTCTGACTCGACAGATGGCCGCGGATTACGGGCGCGACGGGTACAGAGTGAATGCCATTGCACCCGGCATGATCATGACGCCGATCCATAGTGAGGAGCGTCAGAGAGCCCATCCGGAGTATTACCGCTCCTTCGTCAATGGTACGCCGATGGGCACGACCGCCGATCCGTCGGTGATCGCATCCGCCGTGGCCTTCCTCTGCTCGGACGATGCGCAGTTCGTGTCTGGTCACGTCCTGGTGGTCGACGGCGGATGGCTGGCAACCAAACGCGACCTTCCCGTGGACGATACTCGAGCCAGTTTTCACTTTGCGTAGCTCACGATAGCAGATCACGGCCCCCTATCGAAGCAATAGGCCCAGCGCAGGCAGATCCGTCTACGAACCACGAACTGGCAGAGCTCAAGACCATACGAATGGGTACAATGTGAGGGAATTCTCTATGCGAGGACTGCAGGAAAAAGTTTTCGTCGTCACTGGGGCAGGCTCCGGAATCGGTCGTGCAAGCGCGCTTCGGCTCGCAGAGGAAGGCGCCTTCGTCCTGGCCGTTGACAGGGACGAGAGCAAAGCCGCGGAGACGATCCGCCTTGGCGAAGAAGCCAAAGGCCGGCTGAGAGCCTACGTCCAGGATCTGACAGACGATCAGGCGCCACAGGCTATATTGGCGCAAGCCGCTGCCACCTTCGGAAGGATCGACGGCTTGGTCAACAACGTCGGACTTGGGAACCCGAAGTCCCTGCATAGCGAGCCGGACGAAGAGCACGACAAGTACATGAACATCAACTTCCGGACCGTATTCCGGATGTCCCGTGAATTCATCAAGATCAACGGGCAGCAGGGAGGTTCGATCGTCAGCATCGCCTCGACCTTCGGCCTGATCGGCTTTCCCGGCAGCGCCACCTATTCGGCTGCGAAGGCCGCCATCATCGGTCTCACGCGTCAGCTGGCTGCCGAATATGGAGAATTCGGATTCCGCGTCAACGCGGTCGCGCCCGGCCTGATCATGACACCGGCCCATACACCGGAGCGCCAAACCAAGAACAAGTGGTTCTATGACTGCTATCTTGACGGCACTCCCCTCAAGGTGGCGGGCGACCCGTCTGCGATCGGCGCAGCCGTCGCCTTCCTGTCCTCCGACGACGCGAGCTTCATCTCCGGGCAAGTGCTTGCGGTCGATGGAGGCTGGAGCATCACGAAGTACTCATTCGCGGACGATGGACGACAAACTTTGCTCTCGCAGCGCTAGAGCAACCTTCAGTCAAATCGACTTCGCCTTAGGGCAGTCGATATGAAGCGTACCTGAAAGGGGCGCGAAGCCGATGGCGGGTCGGGCCGGCTTGTTCGATACCGGAGACCGACAGGTTTGCCTCCCGCCCGGCCGCTCCTGAGGCGATGCGCCAAAGCCTTTGGCCTGCCACCTGCCGACGACGTGCAGAGACCGAGCAGATCCATTCTTCAGCAAATGCCATAAGTCCAGCGAAGGCTTTGGACCTTCATGGCGATGGCATCTCCGCTTGGACCGACGAAGTACAAGTTCCCCTGGAACTTGGCTCCGAGCAACAAAGAGCCGGCGCCTGAAATTATGCAGATCGGGTCTTCGCGGTTACGCGTTGTTGCCGGTCCCGCGCTCAGATACTCTTCGAAAGATCAAGATTTCCGGAGTGAAGAATGCCGATTTCCGCAGAGGTTTTCAAGAGAGCTATGCGGCATTTTCCTGCCGCAGTGAATATCGTGACCTGTACCCATGAAGGCATCTACCGGGGCCTGACGGCGACCGCCGTCTGTTCGTTATGTGTGGAGCCCGTGCCCTCCCTGCTCGTCTGCGTGAACAGAAACGGCTCGACCTATTCATGCCTCAGGAACTCGAAGGCTTTCGCCGTCAATGTTCTCGATGCTACCCAACAGGATATCGCCAAGCTGTTTGCGTCGCCCAATCCGGAAGATCGGGATCGGAGATTTTCCGTCGGGAAATGGTCGCGTCTCGTCAGCGGCGCCCCGGTGCTCGATGGCGCAGCTGTCGCATTCGACTGCGAGCTGTCACAGGAAGTTGAACATGGCACTCACTCCATTCTTGTAGGCAGCGTCATCGATATTCGCATGGGCGAGAGCAGATCTCACCTCATGTATGTTGGGGGGGCATTCACCCAAATATCGAGCCAGCTCGGCTGCCCGGCCTGAGCAGCCTCGCGCTGTCGATACCGAGGCCTCGCCTGCCGCTCGGAAGGATGGAGATAGCCATGATGGTCAGGATGAGCGACGGCACAATCTCACTCGTCAACGGCGAAGATTTCTCTCGCTTCAGCCTTCTGTGCTGCGAGGCTGCATGTCCTCCACCAGGTCTCATCTCAGGAAATATCGAGATCGAGAGTGAGAAGGTTGCGTGGATCCCAATTTCAACTGTGATTCAACTACGGGGGCAGCAAGCCACGCCCGCATGGATCAGTCAGCTGGAGCGCATGGTGGAGAAGGCCCGGCCGTTCGGGTGGATTGACGACTCACGCCAACGCATCAGGGCCCATATCGAACTTGCAGATTCCGCAGCGTGCTAAGTCGGCTGTCAGCCGGGCGCTCAGCAGTCTGACATCGTCAAGAGCATCCTCCCGAATAGAGACAGGCTTAAGCAGGGCCGGTCTTGACAATCCAGCCCGTGCGGCGGAGACCGTCTGGCATGACATGACCCTTGAAGTAACCGAGGCTGGGATCATGGGCCTCGGCCGGGTTTGCATTGCTCTTTCGGCCTGACGATCATCAAGCACGATCTAGTTGGTCCACATTCCGCCCGTTGCGTTGATCGACTGCCCGGTCAGGTAATCGGCCTGGTCCGACAGCAAAAAGGCAACGCAATTCGCTATGTCCTCCGGCTGCCCGAGACGCCGCATCGGCACGGTCTTTGCCCGCTCGCTTGCAGATGGCAAGCCTCGCTCTCTCGCTTCAGCTTCGGCCAGTTCACGCGTCGGAGTGTTCATGATGATGCCTGGGCAGACGGCATTGACGCGGATCCCGTGCTGTCCGAGATCCACCGCCATGGACTGGGTCATGCCGATGACGGCGAACTTCGAGGTGCAGTACGCGAAGTAGTGCGGCAGAGCCGTCTTGCCGGCCCACGATGAAATGTTGACGATGCTCCCCTTGCCGGCCCGCAGCATATGGGGAATGACAGCCTTGGTGCAGTTGAACACGCCCCAGACATTGACGCCCATGACTTTGCCGAAGTGCTCCTCATCGGCTTCCAGGAATGAATTGCGATGCGAGATTCCAGCATTGTTGACGAGGTAGTCGAACCCTCCGAGAATCGACTCGGCTTTGGCCGCAGCGGCGTTGACGGCGGCTGCATCCGACACGTCTACGACATGCCCAATGGCTTCGACGCCTGCTGAGCGCACCTCATCGACAGCCTGCGCTAATGAGGCCTCATTGATGTCGAATAGAGCTAGGTGAACCCCCTCCGCAGCCAGGCGGAGCGCGATCGACCGGCCAATGCCCAGGCCCGCACCGGTCACCAGCGCCCTTCGTCCTGCAATGTCGTACATCTGACTCTCTCCCATCTGTTCTCGTGCCGCACAGCGGACCTCATCACGCCGGTGGATCCCAATCCGGCGCCCACGCGACATTGACGATCCGTCGCCCACCTTTCAGGGCATTGATGCGCGCCATCTCGCCTTCACTGAGAGCGAAATCGAAGACGTCGAAGTTCGCACGGATGTGCTCAGGATTGGAGGAGCGGGGAATTGCAGCCACATCGGGCTGTTGGAGCAACCAGCGCAGAGAGACCTGAGCGGCTGTCTTACCGTGGCTCCTACCGATATCCTGGAGCACCGGATCTTCATTGACGGCTCCTCGTCCGAGGGGCAGATAGGCTGTGAGAAGCATCCCGTGCCGGCGGCAGAAGTCGTAGACCCTGTCCTGGTTCAGGTAGGGATGATACTCGACCTGATTGGTGAAGATCGCGGTGCGATGATCCTCGAAGCACGCGCGCATCAGCATGGTAGGGAAATTGGCTACGCCGATCTGCCGCGTCAGACCTTCGTTCTTGATCTCCGTCATTGCTTTCAGCGTTTGACCGAGATCGTATTCCCGACTTGGCCAGTGGATAAGGACAAGGTCCACATACAGTGTCTTGAGGCGGTCGAGACTTTCCCGCATGCGCGTATGCACCATAGCCGGAGCGAGATCGTCGAACCATATCTTGGTCGTCAGGAAGATCTCCTCACGCGGCACCCCCGACGATGCAATCGCCTGCCCCACCTCCACTTCATTGCCATAGCGGATTGCCGTATCGACGTGGCGGTAGCCCGTCTCCAAGGCACAATCGATCGCATGTCGGCCGATTGTGCCATTGAGACCGAACGTTCCAAATCCCAGCGCATCGACCCGAGCGCCCTGAATCGTTCTGTAGATCATCTGCGGCCTCGCTCAAATGTCGGGTGTGAGCATCGGACCCGGGCGGCGATGCCGCTGCCAGGCCCGATGCTGCTGTGCTCGCGGGACCCATCACCTCACATCAGGAGTAATGGATACCGCCATTGACATCGAGGACGACACCGGCAACGAAGCTCGCCGCCGGAGACAGAAGGAAGCCGATGGGGCCCGCCATCTCCTCGGGCTTTCCGAATCGCCCTTGGGGGAAAGCCGACGGATCGTAGCCGTGGCCCCGCATCATCGGCGTATCCGTCGTGCCCGGCGAGATGCCGTTGACCAACACATTCTTGGCGGAGCCGCGTTGCGCGAACCACCGGACGAGAGTGTGCACGCTGCCCTTGGACGCGGCATAGTGAGGCGCAGCTCGCAGCCCGCCGGTCCGACCGGCCAGCGATCCGGTCAACACGACACGCCCGAAGCGCTGCTCGATCATGGCAGGGAAGTAGGCACGCAGCAGGTTCAAGGGGCCGCCCACATTGATCGCCATCACCTCCATGAGTCGATCATTCCAATCGGGGTCGGTCCAATCGTCGAAGGGGCAGACCGCAGCCAGATCGACGAGTCCATGAACGGGTCCCGTCTGTTGCGCCAGCGCCTCAACCTGCTCGCGGCTGGAGATGTCACAGGCATGGACGAACAGTTTCTGCGATGGACGGAGAGGCAGCGTCTCCGCCAGCTCATTCGGCGATTGTCTGTCCACCAGGATGAGATCTGCCCCCAATTGGGCGCAGAGCTTGCTGGTGGCGGCACCCATTCCTCCAGCCGCTCCGGATATGAGCACGCGCATTCCGGAGAGGCTGAAAGGAGACTCGTCGATCATGGTCAAATTCGCCTCCCTCACTTATGCGATCGCTTTGGCCGATTCCGCATCGGACTGAGCGGCCCATGTCGGCTGTGCAGGTATCTGTGAAAGGGGACCCAGCTCCCTTTCGATTCCGGGGATGACCTCCGTGATGAACCGCTCGAGCGAGCGCATCGCACGTGCATGAGGATAGTCACCGATCTGGAAGTACAGCGAAATATGGTTGACGCCCGTCTTGCGGATCTCCTCGACGCCCCGCTGAATGCAGGTCTCCACGTCGCCGATCATCTGACTGTCGAGAATCTGCTCGAGGGTCTGCTCCTGAGGGAACGGCGTGTCTCCCAGAATCATGTGTCCCTTCTGGACCTCTTCCCGGCGGCGCAGGGCACCGGCAACGCGCAACTGCCAGCGGGCGTTCTCTGCGAAATTGAGCGCCTCCTCACGATCGTCCGTCACGCAGCAATAGCGGAGCAGACCCCAGCGGAGCGTGTCCGGATCGGCACCCTGCCCTGCCAGCACATTCCTGAGCATCGGACGGTTGCGGGCAACCTCGTCAATGGTCTGGAAGCGGCCATTGACGATCATCGGATAGCCTCTGCGGGCAGCTTCCTGGTGGACCTCAGGTGCATGGCCGGCCACCCAGATTTCAGGCTTGGACCGATAGGGACGGGCCGAGATGTGCGTCTTGGGCAATGCCAGATGCTTGCCGTTCCAGTCGATGAACTCTTCTGTAAGCCCTTGTTCGAGAATCTCGACGAAATCGGTGAAGACCTCTTTCGACTTGGAGAGGTCCGCTCCGAAGCGCTCGAACTCGAAGGGCTGGTAGCCGGTGCCGATGCCGAGGACAAGGCGCCCTTCAGAGAGAGAGTCGACCATCGCGATTTCAGACACCAGTCGCGCCGGAGAGTAGAGCGGCAGCACCAGGATCCCGGTGGCGAGTTTGATCCTCTTTGTCTGTGGCGCGCAATGGGCCGCCATGATCAGCGGCGAAGCACAGATCCCGTAATTCGAGAAATGATGCTCTGCGAACCAGGACATCGCGATGCCGCCCTGATCTGCGAGTTTCGTCAGCTCCACAGCCTCATTGAGGATCTGGTGCGTTGAGGCACCATCCGTGCGGTAGCCCATAAGATTGAAGATACCGAAATCCATGATACTGCGTCTCCCTTGCTATGTTGGGCTCTCGCCACCGCACTCATCCGTCCCCTCGGGGCGCAATGCGCCAAATCCGATTGGATCAACCCTGCTTGTACAAAGTTTCCGCGGCAGGCCCCGAGGCCAACGGATTCGTTCTTGTTCCTTCGTGATTGGACACTCTCGTGACCCCGCTCGGCAACAGGAAGGGATGATCATCCATTGCGCAGAGATTGGCCTTTAGACGCTCGCGTCCGGGACAGAAGGCAGCTGTTCCCACCCATCGCAGCAGCGGGCGGTGCCGAGTTCACGGCAGGGCACACGCGGGCAGAATCGGAGGAGCGAAGGCCGCCCGCAGGCGCTGAAGAGTATAGGGGCCGTTCAATCGGGCGACGCGCGCAGGAACGGCCCCTCTGAGCTTATTTACCGGCTCATCAGATTGGGCAGGAACAGAATGATGTCCGGGAACGCCATCATGATGACGACCATCACGAGGTCCGCGACGAGGAACCACAGAATACCACGGAAGATCGTCGTGGTGGAGGCGAGGTTCCCTACTACACCCTTGATGACAAAGACGTTCAGTCCCACGGGAGGGGTGATCATCCCGATCTCGAGGAACTTCACGAGGATGACCCCGAACCAGACGAGATTCATGTCCGCGGCCTGAATGATCGGCAGGAGCACCGGCAGAGTGAGGAGCATCGCCCCGATAGGCTCCAGGAACATGCCGAGCGCCAGGTAGATGATCGTGACGCCGGTCAAAAGAACGGTCGTGTCCAGACCAAGTCCAATGATGAACTTGGTGAAAAACTCTCCTGCCCCACTGAAGGCCAGGAAGCGGGTCAGCATGCTGGCGCCGATGGAGATGAAGAAGATCGCTGCCGACGTGACGATGGTCTCAAGCAAGGAGTTCTTGAAGCCCTCGAAGGTCAGCGTGCGCTTCATGAGTCCGATCAGCACAGCCAATGCAGCGCCGACCCCGCCAGCTTCCGTCGCGGTGAAGAGACCGCTGATGAGCCCTCCCATTACGCCTATGATCAGAAGAACGACCGGCCAAGTCTCTTTAAGCACACGCACTCTCTCGCCTAGGGAGGGTGTTTCCTCAAGCGGCGGAGCGAGCTTGGGGTTGAGCTTGGCACGCACCATGATGATCAGGACATACCCGAAGAGTGTCAGCAGTCCGGCGCCAAATCCACCCAGGAACAGGTGGCTGATCGGCACTTGAGCGAACAGGCCGTAGATGATGAGCAGGATGCTTGGGGGAATCAGGGCGCCAATCGTGCCGGCCGATGCGACCGTACCCGTCGCCAGACTTGCATCGTAGCGGTATCGCATCATCTCAGGTACGGCGATGCGGCCCATGGCGGCGGCGCAAGCGACGGAAGAGCCTGTCACAGCTGCGAAGCCGGCTGCGCCGAAGACGGCGGCAACCGCCAATCCCCCGGGCAGACGCGCGGCCTTGAAAAGCCCCTTCGTGATTCCGGCGTGATAACACACAAAACCCATGAGCAGGAACATGGGCACCGAGCTGAGCGTCCAGTTCGCTGCGAAGCTGTATGGAATACTCCGCAGGAGCCCCCATGCAGCCCGCTCCCCTGCCACGATCCAGATGCCCACGAACGAGACGCTGAGCAGAGCGACGCCGATCGGCACCCGCAGCGCGATCAGACCGATGACAACTCCCAGTCCCGCGAAGCCGACTTCGAGATTGGTCATGAGAGCCTCTCCGCTGGCTGGTTCAGTTCGAACTCGTCTGCGTGAGGTCGTTCTTCGAGCCCATCAACCTTCGTGCCCGTCAGATAGGCCAAGAACCGAAACAACAGCATCAAAGACATCAATCCGCATCCGATCGGCAGCAGATAGTAGGACGGCCAGGTCGGAATGCGTTGCCCATGCTCTATGATGAAGGCGCTGATGGCATGCTTCGTTGTCGCTTCTCTCCACCCTGCATAGGTGAGGAAAGCAAACACGACGGCGGAGTAAAGATGCGTCCATGAGAAGATATGCCGCTGCGCCCTCTGCGGCAGAAGGTCCGTGACAAGTTCCACCGAAATATGGCTGTTCCGCCGCTCCGCCAGCGCCAGCGGAAGGAATGCCACGACAACCATGTAATAGTTTGAAACGATCGCGATCGTCGCTGGGATGGGAAGATTGTAGAGATATTTGCCGATCACGTCGATGGTGATCTGGACCATCATCAGGATCACAGCGATACCCGCGATGAAGCTAGTGACGTCGATACAACGCCCCAAAATGCGGCCAACGGCTTGCATAGGATTTCTCTCACGATCGGGCTGATGCCGGGGCGATCAGGATGCGCCCCGGCGAACGACTGGCTCGTTTTCAGTTCATGCCATAGGTGGAGGCATCGATCTTCGAGAAGATCTCCTGGGAGAACAGCTGCGCAAGCGATTCCTCCTGGCCGTCCCAGTTCGCGATCAAACCTCTCCAGCGGTCGATGAGTCCTCTGACCTTCTCGATCTTGGCCTGGGTGTCCTTGACGCCGTACTCCTTGGAGAACTGCGCCTCGATGATCTTGATGTCATCCTCCACGAACTTCTGGTTCGCCGCGACCATCTCGTCCGTAGCCCGGATGATTTCGACGCCCAATTCCGGCGCCTTCTCGACATTGTCCTGCGCGACCTTGTAGAAGCTGTGGGTGGCAGCCGCCACGCCGCGAGCGGATGCATCGAGCAGCACCCGCCGCTGCTGATCAGTGAGGCTCCGCCAGGTTTCAATATTGATATTGTGAGGGTCGATCCCTGAGAAGACTCCTCCCAGGAAGCCCAGCGTCGCGAACTTGGCGACCTCGTTGAGCTGGTAACAGGTCATGTCGGAGACCGATTGCATCGTGCAGTCTACCACACCCTGCGACAGCGATTCATAGATCTCACCTCCCGGCAGCTGAACCTGCACGCCACCGAAGTGCTCCGCCCACCGGCCGAAATTCGCAGCACCTGACCGGAGACGCTTCCCGCGCACATCCGCGACCGAACGGATTGGCTTCGAGCACAGCAGATCGAACGTCGAGGTCGACAGGGAGCCCAGGTAGACTTGACCTTGTCGGGCATAGTCCTGCTGGCAATCCTCGCAGTTGAAGAAGATGTACTCCATCGCTGCTCCAACCATCACGGCCCCTGGAGCCTTGACCTCCTTCCCGATCGTCGCGAGCATGGAAAGGTTGGCAACCAAGTTCGAGTTCGGAAACTCGGCCAGGTAATAGGGCGGGTTCACCGTGCCCAGATCGATCACGCCGTCGCGCAGAGCAGGCGACGTCTCCGTCAGGCTGGTCAGCGCCCCTCCGGGATGGATTGTGAGCTTGATGTCACTGTTCTTGGCGACGTAGTCGGCGAACCGTGTGTATGTCACCGACAGATGGTGTGTGGTCGGGTATCCATGCGACAGGACGAGGTCCTTGGCCATCGAGGCTCCAGCCGGTATCCCGAACACAAAGGCAGCAGCGACGATAGGTACTGCGATACTCCTCATGGCATTTCCTCCCTATACTTTTTCTCTGTGATTACACACTTGAACGGTCTTCCCTGCGCGGAGAGTCACGTGTCTCGCGGGCCGCTTACTTCATACCGTAGGACGAAACGTCAATCTTTGAAAAGATCTCGTCCTTATATGTCTTGAGAAGGCCTTCCTCGGTGCCGTCCCAGTCAGCCAGCAGAGCTCGCCAGCGATCAATCAGTGCACGCGCGCGTTCAACCTTCTTGTCGGCGCTCTGGACCCCGTACTCTTGCGTGAACTGGCGCTCGATGACTGCGATATCCTTCTGAACGAACTCATTGTTGGCGGCGATCATCTCTTCCGACGCCTGGATGACCTCCACCCCCATTGAAGGCGCCTTCTTCTCGTTATCCGCGGCCACGGCATAGTAGTTTGCGGTTGCTGCCGCCACGCCACGGGCGGATGCCTCAAGGAGGATTCTGCGATGCTCTTCGGACAGACCTCGCCAAGCCTCGAGGTTGACATTGTGCGGATCGACGCCGGCGAAAACTCCGCCGAGGAACCCGAACGTGGCAGAGCGGATGACTTCGTGAAGTTGATAGCCCGTCAACTCGGAGATGGAATTCATCGCGCAGTCGACGATGCCTTGGGACAGCGCCTCGTAGATCTCATTGGCTGGCACGGTGACCTGGATGCCGCCGAAATGCTCCGCCCAGCGGCCGAAATTGGCAGCCGCCGAGCGCAGCCGTTTACCCTTGACATCGGCAACGGACCTAATGGGCGTGCGGCACAGCAAGTCGAACCCGGCCGTCGACAACGATCCGATGTAGACCTGGTTCTGGCGGGCGTAGTCCGCTTGGCAGTCTTCGCAGTTGAAAATGTATTCCATCGTGGCCCCGGCCATAACCGCGCCAGGGGCCTTGTGCGGTTGGCCGGCCGTCACCAGCATCGACAGATTTGCGATGAGATTGGAGTTAGGAAACTCTGCCAGATAGTAGGGCGTGAGAACGGTGCCGATGTCAGCCACGCCGTCCCTCAAACCTGGCGAGGTCTCCGTGAGACTTAGAAGCGAACCGCCAGGATGAACGGTCAGTTCAATGTCGCTGTTCTCCTTTACATACGCGATGAACCGATCGTAGGTGACCGACAATGGGTGCGTCGTCGGGTAGCCATGCGCAAAAACCAGACTGGTCGCCGCGGATGGCGTCGCCGCTCCGGCGAACAGGATCGTAGAGACGGCAAGACCTGCAAGTAAGCTTCTCATCGGCGATATCCTCCCCTCGACGATGGCGCCGCGCGCAGTTGAGGCCTCGCCGGCGTATCGTCCGAGCAATGGGTCGGTGAGGCGTAATCCTACTTGCGAATTTGGAAAATCTGTCCCTCACACAACCTTCAGGAAAGTGTGACTGGAGCGAGAGACCGGGATCAACGCAGAATATATCGGATCGATTGTGCGGGAATGGGCTTTTGCTATATTGACACTACGGCACACGCAGGCATCTTTAGATGCATGAACTTTGATTGGGATCACATCAAGATATTCCTTGCAGTCGCCCGGTCAGGACAGATCCTTGCCGCGGCCAACCAGCTGAAGCTCGATCACGCCACTGTAAGCCGGCGTCTTAATGCCTTCGAAGAGCAGCTTCAGGCCCGACTTTTCGAGCGTAGTCCGGCAGGCTGCCTGCTCACCCCATCGGGCGAGCAGCTCTTGCCGATGGCCGAGCGCGTCGAGGCCGATATCCTCAGCATGGAGGCGGCCGTCACGGATTCCAATCTCGAGCTCACGGGAACGGTAAAGATTGGCGCCGCCGATGGTTTCGGCACCTACTTTCTGGCGCCGAGAATGGGGGAGCTGATCAGGATGCATCCCGCTCTCAACCTGAAGCTCCTTCCCCTGCCGAAAGATTTCTCGGTCTCGAAACGAGAGGTCGACATTGCCGTCACCCTTCAACCACCGGCGGACGGTCGGCTCATCTGCCAGCGCTTGATCGATTATGAGCTCAATCTGTTCGTCTCCGACAAATACGACAGACGCGACGTCGCTCTCCTGGATATCGGCGACCTGCGCAACCATGTAGCGGTTGCGCCCATCCTGGAATTTGCCTACCCGACCATGGATTTCTTTCATGAAATCGCAGAGAGGGCGCAGACGACCTATGAATGTGCGAGCGTCGCCGCCCAGCTCGAGGCCGTCCTGGCGGGCGTCGGAGTGGGGGTCCTGCCGAACTACATGACCCAGCAGCTCCCCACGCTTCGTCTCGTTCTGCCACAGCTGTGCTACAAGCGCACATACTGGCTCATATCGCATCCTGATGGACGCGATGTCGCGAGAGTGGCAAGTGCTCGGCGTCTGATCTTTGATACAGTCCGCAGACACCGAGCCATGTTCTCGTCAGAGCTTCGGGAGGAAGCGCTTCAGTCCATGTCATAGCGCATTGGGCCAATGTGATCATGATTGGTCCGGCGGACCTGACGATCGATATTTCCACGTTTCGCTGCGCCGACGCATTCACAATCCGGGACATCGACAATACCTCGTGACCAACGGAATGGACGTTGCCTGAAGCCCTGTCCTCGCGAAACGCAGGAAGTCCCACACCGGAGTGGACCTGACCGTGACGAGGGAATCCGACGGGGCATCTGGCGAGCAGAACCCCGCACGTGCCCTCGAACCTGCAAAAGCTCGGAATACCTGTGCAGGAATAAGCCTCCTGCTATCTCATTCGCCTGCTAATCTAACCTCATCCACTGCCACTCCGTCTCGGATGAGGGAGGACACCATTCGATGCAGGAAGTCAGAGTATTGGCCAGCGGACTGCGATTTCCCGAAGGTCCCGTTTATCTCAAAGATGGTTCGGTCGCCCTGGTCGAGGTTGCCGGTGGAACGGTGATCATCGTGCGCCCTGATGGAAGCCGGCAGACACTGGCAGACCTTGGTGGCGGTCCGAACGGCATCGCGGTGGGCCCTGACGGGCACTTCTATATATGCAACAGCGGTGGCTTCGTGTGGAACGACGAGCCAGGCAGGCTGCGGCCGGCAATCGGCACACCTCACCACTATACGGGCGGGCGCATCGACCGTCTGAATCCGACAACTGGCGAATGGAGCATCCTCTTTGATCGGTGCGGCGACAACCTGCTCCGCGGGCCGAACGATCTTGTTTTCGACGATCAGGGTGGGTTCTATTTTACAGATCTTGGCAAGACGCGCCCGCGCGACCGCGATCACGGGGGCCTCTATTACGCCTCCTATGATGGTTCATTCATTCGGGAGATTGCCTACCCGCTTCTCACACCCAATGGTGTCGGCCTCTCGCCTGATCAGAGAGTGGTCTATGTCGCGGAAACCGAAACGGCGCGCCTTTGGGCGTTCGATCTTGATGCGCCAGGCGAGGTAAGAAAGCACGGATATCCGTCTCCACATGGAGGCCGGCTCGTGTGCGGACTGCCAGGCTACCAGCGCTTCGACAGTCTCGCAGTGGAGGCCAATGGCAACATATGTGTTGCGACGCTGGTCACCGGCTGCATCACCGTCATCTCGCCTGCGGGACGGGTCGTGCGCGTTTTCGAGACTGGCGAGGCGGGCACCACCAATATCTGCTTCGGAGGAGAGGGCAACCGAACGGCCTTCATGACATTGTCCGGGACGGGTCGCCTTGTTTCCGCGGATTGGCCGGAAGCCGGATTGCGGCTGGCTTATGAGGCCTAGCGCATCATGCCGACCCAGCGGGCCGCGCTAGCAAAATGTGGGTCCGGTTGTTGCTGACGCTGCCCTTCGGGCCTGCTCAAACGACGCGCCCTCTATCAATGGAAGCATCGACAAGGGCACGGGCCCTGGAGCGTACGACTCACTCGTCTGTCTGGGAGGTGCAGCCCAAGCGAGGGCCGAGGGCATCATCAAACGGCGTACCATTTGTCAAAGGAGGGAGGAACAGATGAAGAGTGTTTTCTTGGCTGCTGTCGCAGCCATTCTGACCAGCAGCACCGCGCTTGCTGCCGATATCAGCATCAAAATCGGTGTCCTGACGGATCGATCAAGTACATTCTCCGACATGGCAGGCGACGGTTCGGTCATTGCGGCTCGCCTTGCCTTGGAGGATTACAATGCCTCTGCCAAGGGCATGAAGGTCGAAATCATCAGCGGCGATCATCAGAACAAGCCGGATGTCGGCTCGAGCATCGCCCGGCAGTGGTTCGATCGCGATGGGGTTGATGTCATTGTCGACGTCCCGACGTCTTCGGTGGCACTCGCAATCTCCCATATTGCGCGTGACAAGAACAAAGCTTTTCTTGCTTCCGGCGCGGCCATCCAGGATCTGACTGGCAAGCAGTGCTCGCCCAACACGATTCACTGGGTGTACGACACATGGGCCTTGGCGAACGGTTCGGCTAGCGAGATCGTCAAACGCGGTGGTGACAGCTGGTTCTTCCTTGCCGCGGATTACACGTTCGGCCACATGCTCGAGCAGGAGACCTCCGTCGTCGTGAAGAAGTCCGGAGGCAATGTGATCGGGAGCGTGCGGCACCCTTTCATCAACGCGGACTTCTCGTCCTTTCTGGTGCAGGCCAAGAGCTCCGGGGCGAAGGTCGTCGGTCTCGCTAATTCGGGCGCCGACGCCGTCAACACCGTCAAGCAAGCCTATGAGTTTGGCATCCCGCAGAGTGGACAGTCCCTTGCCGCTCTTCTGCTCATGATCACGGATGTGCACGCACTCGGCCCGGAGGTCGCGCAGGGACTTCTCCTGACAGGGGCGTTCTACTGGGATATGAATGAAGGCACGAGAGCCTTCGCCAAGCGTTTCGCGGCTCAGAACGGCGGCAAAATGCCAACCCAGATTCATGCGGGTGTCTACTCCAGCATCATTCACTACCTGAAAGCCGTCGAACAACTGAAGGAGAAGGATGATGGCGCGCGAGTCGTGGCCAAGATGAAGGAGCTCGAAACAGACGATCCGCTCTTCGGGAAGGGGACCATCCGGCCTGATGGCCGAAAGCTTCATCCCCTCTATCTCTTTGAAGTCAAGAAGCCTGGCGACACCAAGAACGATTGGGATCTTTACAACGTCTTGTCGACGATTCCTGCGGACAAGGCCTTCCGCCCGGCCAATCCCGACGAATGCCCGCTTGTTGCGCGGTCCTGAAACATCGGACGTCATTCGCATGAGCGCCCGATGGTCTTAAGCTTTTGCGTATGAGCCTCTTTCCGCGCAAACTCGGCTCCCACTTTTGCGTCCGAGGCTCCAGGATCTCAGCGGACCAGAACATCTCGTTCTGGTCCGCTTTGTTCATTGCCTTAGTGGGTTTCCTGCGGAAGGAAGCCTTCATGCGGGCCTGTCGGCATCCATAGGTGCATCCGGTTCGATGAAGGAGATCTCCTGATCCGGAACGGCCGGCATCTGTGCTTCCATTTTGGTCCGACGCTGCATTTCTTCCTTGAGCTTGGCTTGGGCCGGTGCCTCTGGCGTAACCAGCCTGCAAGGCCAGGATGACAGCTCCGCCAGGCTGGCTGGGCCTCGCCTGTCGAGGACCTGAAAGGACGGGCCTCTGAGTCATTTCGAATCTCTGCATGGCAGGAATTCGAGGGGCCGCCAGCGAGAAACATCCAGGTAACCGTTTCGGCGCCGGGGCGGACCACTGGCACCTTGAGGCCGGCTTGCCCTCGACCGGACCGGCCATCCCATCCTGTCCGATCTGGATGCCGAGGGAGACGGGGATGGCCTGGGCCTTGTCGAAGGGCCGAAGCCAGCCTGGCCGTATCCTACACGGGAGACGGACTCTATGCTCCGAATGCTATGGCTCGTCCTCGACGAGGGGCTCGCCCGGCATATCCTGCTCCGGCTCCTCGTCCTCCTCGTCAATCCTGTGCACTTTCGGATGGCTCTTCGGGGCATGGGAGGCCCCGGCGCCGGTGAGATCCGCCCCTTTCAGGCGCTCCGTCTCGGCTGCCCCCTGTTCCTGCGTCCTGCGCTCATCGTCGGGGGCCGTCACGCCCGTCGCCTGTTCGTTCTGCTCGTTGGGATTCTGGGGGTTTTTCGCCATGTGAGAACCTCCAAATCAGGCAGATCGCCGTTGCAGCTTCACGAGGCAAACAGATGGGGTGGGCATGCGTTCCGTCACCCGAGGAGGCACCCGAAACCGCCGGGAGCGTCGCCGAAACCTCGGTTCCTATCCTTTTGAGGCATCCGTCTCTCCGTGCTGGGGACATATAATCGCCAGGGAAGGTGAATTCCTCCCGGAGCGCCCCTCGGGGGCTGGCGCGGCTCACGGCAGCGTCGGAGTTTGCCCGTACCGTCCGTGAGTATCCAACCCGCTCGCCCGCTGGCTCTTCAGTCCAGCGAATGGAGATCGCAATGAGCACGCCGGTCCCCTCGGGAAGTGAATTTCCCGTCAACACCACCACGACGGCCACGCAGCTCGAGCCCGCCATCACATCCCTTCCGAACGGACGCTTCGTCACGGTCTGGTTCGATGCCAGCCAGACGGGCGGCGATACCGATGGTTCCGCCATCCGCGGACAGGTGTTCAACGCCGACGGGAGCAAGCGCGGAGAGGAATTTCTCGTCAACACGACCACGCAGGGCGACCAGCGTCAGCCATCGATCGAAGCCTTTCCGGACGGGCGCTTCGTCGTGGTCTGGAACGATCAGAGCGAGACTGGCGGCGACACGAGCGCCGACGCCATCCGCGGTCAGATCTTCGATGCGGAGGGCGCGAAATCGGGAGAGCAGTTCCTCGTCAACACCACGACGACGAGCACGCAATCCTTTCCCGCCGTGACGACGCTGCCCGATGGCCGTTTCGTCGTAACCTGGACCGACCAGAGCCAGGCCCCCGGCGACACCAGCGTCATCGCCGTGCGGGGCCAGATCTTCACGGCCACGGGCGCCAAGCAGGGCGGCGAGTTCGTGGTCAACACGACCACGACGGGCGCGCAGTTCGGACCGCAGATCACCACTCTGCCCAACGGACGCTTCGTCGTGGCATGGATGGACCTCAGCGCAACCGGCGGAGACACGAGCAGCTTCGCCATCCGCGGGCAGGTCTTCGAGGCCGACGGCGACACGCTGGGAAACGAGTTCCTCGTCAACACCACCACCGCCGGCGCGCAGAGCGACCACGCAATCACCGCGCTGTCGAACAACCGGTTCGTCGTGACCTGGACGGATGGCAGCCAGACCGACGGCGACACGAGCGGCAGTGCCGTGCGAGGGCAGATCTTCAATGCGGATGGCGTCAAGGTGGGCGGCGAATTCCTCGTCAACAGGACGACGGCCGGCTCGCAGATTCTTCCTGAGCTCACGGCCCTGCCCGACGGGCGTTTCGTGGCTGTTTGGCTGGATCTCGGATCTGCTGACGACATCGTCATCCGCGGGCAGGTGTTCAACGCCAGCGGCAGCAGGCATGGAAATGAGTTCGCTGTTGCGACGGCCGACGCCAATGCGGAGATCGATACGGCCATCGAGGTTCTGCCGGACGGCCGCTTCGTCGTGGCGTGGTCGGATGTCGAAGAGCCCGGGATCAGCACGAGCCTCGACATCTCCGCACAGATCTTCGATCCGCGCACGGCTGCGGTGCGGCTGAACGGGACGGATGGCGACGACGATTATGTCGGCTCCCGATTCGCGGACACGCTTCGTGGCGGCGCGGGGAACGACAGCCTCCGTGGAGAGGGTGGATCGGACCTCCTCGTCGGCGGCAGCGGCGACGACACCGTGGAGGGCGGCGCGGGCTATGACGAGCTGCACGGCGGCGCGGGCAGCGACCGGATCGGCGGCGGCGCCGACAACGACGAACTCTATGGCGATGGCGGCAGCGACACGCTCGAGGGCGGTGCCGGCAACGACGAGCTGTTCGGGGGCGCGGGCAACGACAGCCTCGATGGCGGTGACGGCAGCGACGAGCTCTATGGCGGCACGGGATCCGACACCATCCGCGGCGGCCTCGGCAATGACGAGATGAACGGCAACGAGGGAGCCGATACCTTCGTCTTCGCTCCCGGCGACGGCCATGACACGATTTCGAGCTTCGATGCCATCGACCGCATCGATCTGACGGCCTGGGGCTTTACCTCCATCGCGGAGGTCTTCTCCGCCTATGATCCCGGTAGCGGTTTGCTCCGCCTCGATTCCTCGAACAGCATCCTGATCGAAGACGGGAAGCTGACGCCCGGTCAGATCGTCATCGGGCCGGGCCCGGAAAGCATTCTCTGAAAGGCGAGGCTTCATTGTCCTGCCGCGTTGTCAGGGCATTGGTTCCCGGCAGCTCCCGCCGGGACCCTCGCTGCACCGGATCCGAGCCTCCCGTCCTGGGCGAAGGGCCTAGACCCTTAGGGCTACCCCTTTTGCACCTTTGTCGAATCGGGAACTTTTTCGCAGATTCAATTTGTCGAACGGCTCGGACTGCAGACAAGCCGCAACAAGCAACCAATCACCTTGTTACAAGGGGCACCATCATGGATCAGGAAGTTGAGTTCGTCGCTCGTGCGCTCTACGAGGCCGAGGATGACGCGATGCTGTGGGACGCCGAGCCCGAAATTCTGAAGGAAGAATTCCGCCGCTATGCCCGTGCCGCCATTGCGATGCTGCCTCGCCCGGATTCCGACCGGCAGACGAAGGACATTCCGCACGCGGCCTGAGTTTTCGCGCGCCGCATGAAAAGCGCCCGTGACGTTTCCGCCACGGGCGCTGCCGTTCTCGCTCACCGATCGGAAGATCAGCCGCGCCGCTCGATCACCGTCACGATGCGACGGGTCTTCGGCTCGACGATCACCACCTGGTCGCGAACGATCACATAACGGCACTCAGGCAGGCCCTCGAGGATCCGCACGACCTCGCTCGGGCAGGCATTCAGACGCGTGATGACCGTTTCGGGCACGACCGTCCCGACGCTGACGGAGAAGGTCACATCATTGAGCGGCTTCGCGTTCACGCTGCTGAAGGCGCGCGTGATCTCGGTCCGTTGCTCGCTGGTGACATTGATGTTGGTCGAGGTGCTGCCGGTCGTATCCCCTGCCCCCTCGCGGGTGCTCGACGACCTGCTTGATGACCCGCTCGCCGATCCGGACTTGTCGCCGGAATCGGCGCCTTGCGAGGTGCTGCCGGAAGCGCCGCCTGAGGCTGCTCCACCCGAAGAGCCCGCGGATGTTCCGCCCGAGTCGCCACCAGAGGCGCTGCCCGATGTGCTGCCGGAGGCGCCGCCCGACGCTCCGCCTGATGTACTACCCGTCGTTTCACTCGATGGACCGGACGATGCTCCCCCCGCCCCTCCGCTCGGCGGGCGTACGGAAGGACCACCGGTTGCACCACCCGAACTGCCTCCGGTCATGCTGCCCGAGCTGCCGCCCGACGTTCCACCTGCGCCGCTGCCTGAGCCGCCGCCCGTTTGAGCGATGGCTGCTACGCTCAGAGAGAATGCTGCCGCAGCAACGGTCGTCAACAAAGCTATACGCATAAAGAACCCTCCACTTGGTGCCGGGGGCAGGCTCTGCCCCGCCAGTGACCCTGACAACGGACGCTGTTAGGGAGGGTTCCGGCCCGGCGCTGACCAGAAATGAGTAGTCTGGTGCTCAGCGCATCGTGCGGAAAAGCGGATCCGGTTCTTGCTGACGCTGCCCTTCAGGTCCGCGTGAGCGATGCGCTCACTGACGAAGGAAGCATCGGATTGAATCCCAAAAGAGCAAAATCCACTCTGGGGTCCGATGCTTGAGCGGCAGCGTCGAGAAAAGCCGCTGAGTCGAAGCGGGCTGCGAGCCGATCAAGCGGCGGCAGGCGCTTGATGGGAGGCGTGAGCGGGATTTGTTCAGAAAGAAGGAGCTCGGCGGTTTTGCGGGTTGGCCCGATAACAATCGCGCGAGCCATCTCAGCGTAATCTAAGCCCCGCGCGAGACATCCTGGCCGTATTCAGGCCTTGGTGTCCTGCGGCACCAGATGGCTGAAGGCGGCGACGACGTTCTCGTAGACCTCGCGCTTGAAGGGAATGATCAGCTCCGGCAAGCGGTGCATGTCCTCCCAGCGCCATTCGTCGAATTCCGGCCGGTGATGGCCGCCGCCGGGCTGGGTGATGTTGATCTCGCTCTCGTCGCCCTCGAAGCGGAAGGCGAACCATTTCTGTGTCTGCCCGCGATACCGTCCGCGCCAGGCACGACCGGCCACCATGGAAGGCAGGTCGTAGGTATACCATTCGGGAGCTTCCGCGAGCAGCCTCACGGAGCGCACGCTGGTCTCCTCGTACAGCTCGCGCAGAGCGGCCTGATAAGGATCCTCGCCCGGATCGATGCCGCCCTGCGGCATCTGCCAGGCATAGCCGTCGGCGACCTGGTCGTTCTCGGAGTGGCGGCGTCCGATGAAAACCTGGCCTTCCTTGTTGAGCAGCATCACGCCGACACAGGAACGGTATGGCAGCGTTTTCCTGTTCTGCGGGCTCTTGGCATTTCTCATCAGGTACTCACTCCCTTGCCCTGCCCCCTTTGTTTGCCGATCATTCAGTCATCGCCGGCCGCTGTCGATGGTTCCAAAGGTCGTGGGGCAAGAGTGCCGTTTCGATAGGGCCAGCACAAGCCACTCCGTGCGGTTGTCAAAGCCTGAATGGAAAAAGCCCGGCGGGTTGCAGCCGCCAGGCTTTCTTCATTCTTCGCAATGCCGCCGGCGAAGCGGCAGGCCTTCGAACCTCAGTTCGGATTCGCAGGCGCCGTGGTGTTGGCCGCGCCCTTGCGGACGCCGCGGAGCAGATCGTAGGCCGCCAGCAGCTGCTTGTCCTTGGCCGGATCCGGCGGAACGTAGGCGGAGGAACCGCCGCGCTCTTCCTTGTCCGTGCCGTTCTGCAGGTGGCCGCGCAGACCGGCTTCGCCCTTGGTCTCGTCCTTGCCCTTCAGCTCCTCGGGAACGTCCTGCAACACCTCGATGTCCGGATCGATGCCCTTGGCCTGAATCGAGCGGCCGGACGGCGTGTAGTAGCGCGCCGTGGTCAGGCGCACCGCACCGTTGCCGCCGAGCGGGATGATGGTCTGCACCGAGCCCTTGCCGAAGGAGCGCGTGCCCATGACGGTCGCGCGCTTGTGGTCCTGCAGAGCGCCGGCCACGATTTCGGACGCCGAGGCCGAGCCGCCGTTCACGAGCACGACGAGAGGCTTGCCCTTCGCCAGATCGCCCGCCTTGGCGGTGAAGCGCTGCGTGTCCTCCGCGTTGCGGCTGCGGGTAGAGACGATCTCGCCGCGATCGAGGAAGGCGTCGGACACCATGATCGCCTGATCGAGCAGACCACCCGGATTGTTGCGCAGGTCGATGACGAAGCCCGCCACCTTGTCCGCGCCGATCTCCTGCGTGAGCTTCTCGATGCCCGTGCGCAGGCCTTCATAGGTCTGCTCGTTGAACTGTGTCACGCGCAGCACGCCGATATCGCCCTCGGCGCGGGCGCGCACCGGACGAACCTTGATGGTCTCACGGGTGAGCTTCACCTCGATCGGATCCTTCGCTTCCTTGCGCTGGATCTTGAGGGTCACCGAGGAATTGACCGGGCCGCGCATCTTGTCGACCGCCTGGTTCAGGTTCAGGCCCTGAACGGGCTCGCCGTCGATGTGCGTGATGATGTCATTGGCCATGATGCCGGCGCGGGAGGCGGGCGTCTCGTCGATGGGGGTGACCACCTTCACGAGGCCCTCTTCCATCGTCACCTCGATACCGAGGCCGCCGAATTCACCGCGGGTCTGAACCTGCATGTCACGGAAGCTCTTGGGATCCATGTAACTCGAATGCGGGTCGAGCGAGGTGAGCATGCCGTTGATCGCCGCCTCGATAAGCTTCGATTCCTCGGGCTTTTCGACGTAATCGGTGCGAACCTTTTCGAAGACGTCTCCAAAAAGGCTCAGCTGCCGGTAGGTATCCGCCGAGGCGGCTACCGCGCCCGAGGACAGCAGGCTGGTCTGCGACACCATTGTCGCGCCGCCAGCGCCGATAGCCGCACCGAGAATCAATAGGGAGAGTTTGCGCATTATCCGCGAACCTTTTCGCTTTGCGATTTCGCCCACCAGGGACCTGGGTCGATTGAACCGCCGTCTTTCCTGAACTCAACATACAGGACGGGATTGTTCTTTTCTATGGCAGAACCGGTCAAACTCATGAGAGGTGAATCTCCCATAGTTGCGACTGGTTCGCCCGCGAGCACGAATTGCCCGACATCGACGTTGATATGGTCCATACCGGCCAGAAGGACATAGTATCCGTTGCCGGCATTGATGATCAAGAGTCGACCGTAGGATCGGAAGGGCCCCGCAAAGGCCACCCAGCCGTCCGCCGGTGATACCACGGCCGCCTTCGGGCGGGTCGTGATAGAAATGCCGCGCGTCGTTCCGCCATAGCCGTCCGGAGCCCCGAATTCCTGCGTGATCTCGCCGCTCACCGGCCTCGGGAGCAGGCCCTTGGCCTCGGAGAAGGGGATCTTCGGCGCGAGCCGCGCAGGATCCCTGAAGGCGGCCTGAGCAAAGCGTTCGCGGGCCTCGCGCTCCTGGGCCTCAGCGGCCTTGCGGGCCTCCTCGGCCGCGCGCTGGGCGCTGGCGATCTCTGCCTCCATGCGGTCGATCAGCTCCTTGAGGGACCCGGCCTTGCGGGCGAGCTCGGCGGCCTTTTCCCGCTCGGCCCCGATGCTGCGCTCCACCTCGGCCATGCGGCTCTGGCGGGCGTCCATGAGGGCGGCAAGCCGCTTCTGCTCGCCGTTCAGGGCATCGAGCTCGCCGTTGAGGGTCGTGCGGTCCGTGGCGATGGCCGCCTTGAGGCGCACCAGCTCGGCCAGATCCGAGGCCAGGATCTCGGCCTCGGCCTTGAGCTCGGGGAGGACAGCTCCGAGCATGATGGAGGCCCGCACCGCCTCCAGCATGTCCTCCGGCCGTACGAGAACCGCCGGCGGCGGGCGGCGCCCCATGCGCTGGAGGGCTGCGAACACTTCGACGATCACGTCCCGGCGGCTGTCCAGGGAGCGCCGGATCGCGGCCTCGGAAGCGGTCAGGGTCTGAAGGCGCTGTTCGAGGCCGCGGATCCGGTCTTCGGTGTCGCGGACGCGGCTCGCCGTCTCGATCAGCGTGGCATTGAGCTTGGCGCGGTCCGCCTTGATCTCGTCGACCTCCGCCTGAAGGCGCTTCTGCGCCTCGGCGTTGGCATTCATCGCGTCTTCCAGGATCTTGAGATCGTTCTGGCGCTTCTGCTTCTCCTCCACCGTCTCCGGAGCGACCTGGGGCGCGTCGGGCGCAGGCGCGGGCGCCTGCTGGGCTTCGGCGGGACCCAGGGCGGACATGGCCAGGAAGGCGGCAAAGCCCAGGGCTCTGCGGGGGAGAAGGGTTCGGGAGCGGTTCATGCCTCAGGAATCATCGTGACCGGCGCGATGATAAGGGTGCCCGGCGATGATTGTCAGCGCCCTATAGAGCTGCTCGGCCACGAGCGCCCGGACAATCTGGTGCGGCATTGTGAGCGCACCGAAGGAAACGACCAGCTCGGCGCGCTGGCGGATTTTTGGGTCGAGCCCGTCGGGCCCGCCGATGACGCAGGCGACGCCGGAGCGGCCCTCGTCGCGCCATTGCCTGATTCGGTCGGCGAAGGCCTCGCTCGAGGGACTCTTGCCGCGTTCGTCGAAGACGATCAGGGCGGAGGTTCCGGCCTTGTCGAGAAGCGCAGCCGCCTCTTCCGCGCGGCGGTCGTCCTCCCGGCGCGCCCGGCTCTCCGGCAGCTCGACAATATCGAGCCCGGCCAGACCCAAGGCCCGGCCCATGCCTTCGACCCTCTGCCTGTATCGCTCGACCAGCTCCCTTTCGGGGCCGCTCTTGAGACGGCCCACGGCCAGCAAGCTCAGTCGCAACGGTTCAGGCCTTCATCAGCTCGCGCGATCCTGAGGACGATCGGCGCCCCACATCTTCTCGAGGTTGTAGAAGCTGCGCACCTCGGGACGGAAAATGTGAACGAGAATGTCGCCGGCGTCGATCAGCACCCAATCGCAGGCGGGCAGACCCTCGACACGCGGCGTGCCGAAGCCCTTGTCCTTCAGATCTTTGACAAGACGGTCGGCGAGAGCGCCCACGTGACGGTTGGAGCGGCCCGATGTGACGATCATGGTGTCTGCAAGCGAGGTCTTACCGGCCAGGTCGATCTCGACCGTGTTTTCGGCCTTCATGTCCTCGAGAGATGCCAGGGCGACGGCCCGGATATCCTCATCCTGCGGAGCAGCCGCTCCGGAGAGAGGGGGAAGCGTGTTGGTATCCGCTTCGACAGAGTTCAGTCGGTTCAGGTTCAAGCCCTTTCTAAGCAGCGCCTAACAGTAGGCGCCGATCCTTAAGATAAGATCGAACGCCCCCATTTTTCAACGTCTCCCAAAAGGAGAAGTTCTCGCTCTTTGCCGCAGGAGGGTCGATGACAGGTGTGAGCGGGGCCCATGCAGGAACACCCAGGCGGGGGGCTTGAGCCCGGCCAGCGCCGGTGCCCTGCCCTCGTCGATGCGCCAGCGCGCGAGGGCCACGGCGCTGGGGGCGTTCATCGCCTTCAGGGTCCAGCCCGGGCGGTCGATGACGGCCATCGGCATCAGCCGGGCGATGCGCCGCCAGCCGCGCCAGCGATGAAAGCCGGCCAGGTTGTCGGCCCCCATCACCCAGACGAAATGCACGCCCGGGCAGCGCCGCTTGAGATAGGCGAGCGTGTCGATGGTGTAGCGCGCGCCGATATCCCCCTCGAAGGCGGTCACCTCGATGCGGGGATCGTCCGCGATCTCCTTCGCCTGCGCCACGCGCATCTCCGTCGACGCGAGCTCGCCCGTATCCTTCAGCGGATTGCCGGGAGTGACGATCCACCAGATCCGGTCGAGCCCCAGACGCTTGAGCGCCATGAGGCTCACATGCCGGTGCCCCGCATGCGCCGGATTGAAGGAGCCGCCGTAGAGACCGATGCGCATTCCGGGCATGGCCAGCGGCAGGCGCGTCAGCCCGGAGGGCCTCAGACGGAAGCGGGAGGGCGGAGAACTCACGGGCGCGTCTGACCCGAACCGTGGATGCGGTACTTGAACGACGTCAGCTGCTCCACGCCGACGGGACCGCGCGCATGCATGCGGCCCGTGGCGATGCCGATCTCCGCGCCGAAGCCGAACTCGCCGCCATCGGCGAACTGCGTCGAGGCGTTGTGCAGCACGATGGCGGAATCGACCTGCCGGAGGAAGCGCTCCGCCGCCCCGGCATCGTCCGTCACGATGGAATCGGTGTGATGGGAGCCATAGGTCTCGATATGGGAGATGGCCTCATCGAGCCCATCCACGACGCGCACGGCGATGATCGCGTCGAGATATTCGGTGCGCCAATCCTCCTCCGTCGCAGCGCTCACGCGCGGATCGGCAGCCTGCGCCTCCTGATCGCCGCGCACGGCGCAGCCCGCATCGAGCAGCATCGACACGAGCGGCTCGAGATGCGTCGGCGCGCAGGCGCGATCGACCAGCAGCGTCTCCGCCGAGCCGCATACGCCTGTGCGTCGCATCTTGGCGTTCAGCACGATCTTTTTCGCCATCTCCAGATCGGCTTGTCCATGCACGAAGACATGATTGAGGCCTTCGAGATGCGCGAAGACCGGCACCCGCGCCTCCTCCTGCACGCGCGCCACGAGGCTCTTGCCGCCGCGCGGCACGATGACGTCGATATTGCCATCGAGGCCCGAGAGCATCGCGCCCACCGCTGAGCGGTCCCGCGTCGGCACGAGGCGGATCGCATCGGCGGGAAGGCCGGCCTTCTCGAGCCCCTCGCCCATCGCCTCCGCGATGACCACCGAGGTGCGGAAGCTGTCGGAGCCCGTGCGCAGGATGGCGGCGTTGCCGGATTTGAGGCACAGGGCGCCCGCATCCGCCGTCACGTTCGGGCGGCTCTCGAAGATCACGCCGATCACGCCGAGCGGCGTCGCCACGCGCTCGATCTTCAGGCCATTGGGGCGCTCGAACCGGGCGAGCACGCGCCCGACCGGATCCGGCAGCGCGGCAACGCTCTCCACGGCGGCGGCGATGCCCTCCAGACGCGCGGGATCGAGCATCAGGCGGTCGATATAGGCCGAGGTCTGCCCCCTGGCCCTGGCCTCCGCAAGATCCTCGCCATTGGCGGCGAGGATGTCCGGGGCCCGCGCGCGGATACTGGCGGCCATCGCCTGCAGTGCCGTGTTCTTCTGCTGCTCCGAGGCCTGCGCGACGCTCCGGGCGGCCCGGCGGGCGCGGCGGCCCAGATCGGCCATGAGAGCCGGAATATCCGGATCTCCAACCGAAGCCGCACCTGACGCGTTGAGGTGTTCAGCGAGCGATTCTTCGCCCAGGGCTCGAGTGTCATCCATGTCCAAGTTCCAGCCCTCCGAGACCCGGAGGGAAACCGATCGTCCACGATCCATAGCACGCCGTGCGGCCCCGGGGCCAAGCCGTTCCATGCCGATCGGCTCCAGGGCCCCTGAAATCCGGGTGGGAACGTCCGGCTGGCACTATAGATCCTGGCACGGACCTTTCTATCCGGAGGACTTAAAGATCAAGGACTTCCTGTCCTATTACGTCAGGCAATTCGACACCGCCGAGATCAACAATTCCTTCTACCGGCTGCCGACGGAACAGGCCGTGACGACATGGCGGGACAGCGTACCGGAGGGTTTCCTCTTTGCCTGGAAGGTCTCCCGCTTCATCACCCACATGAAGAGGCTGAAGGACGTCGCGGAGAGCATCGACCTCGTGTTCGGCCGCATGGCGGGCCTGGGCCGTGCCTTCGGGCCCGTCCTGTTTCAGCTGCCGCCCTCGCTCGGAGCGAATGACGAGACGCGCGAGCGGGTCGCCCGATGCCTCTCGCTCGTGCCGCAGAACCGGCGGATCGCCTTCGAGTTTCGTCACCCGAGCTGGTACGACGACACAGCGTTGCGGATCCTGCGCGATCACAACACGGCTCTCTGCCTGTCCGACCACGCCGATGCTCCCGCGCCGTGGCTGAGCACCGCCGATTTCGTCTATGTGCGGGCGCACGGCACCAATGGCCGCTATGCCGGGAGCTACAGCGAGGAAACCCTACGGGACTGGTCGCACCGGATCGCGGATTGGCGGCAGAAGGGCCAGGATGTTTACGTCTACTTCGACAACGACATCAAAAGCGCCGCGCCCGACGATGCTCGAACCTTGTTGAAGCTCCTCGAGGACGATCAGTCGCTCAGGGCCATGTCGTCCCGGTGAATCATCTCGGCGCGTCCCGGATAGCCGAGAACCGCTTCGATCTCGCGACTCGGGCGCCCGATGATGCGAGCGGCCTCCTCCGCATCATAGGCCACGAGGCCACGTCCGAGGACGCGATTCGCGTCGCGGATCGTCACCGCATCGCCGCGATGAAATGTGCCTTCGACGCGCCGAACGCCGACAGGCAGAAGGCTCGCACCGCCCTTGAGCGCGCGCGCCGCGCCCTCGTCCACGACGAGCGTTCCGCGCGGCTCCAATGCCCCCGCGATCCAGGTCTTGCGCGCGGTCGCGGGATTGGAGGGCGTGAGAAACCACGTGCAGCGCCCGCCATCGGCCACGCGCTTCAGCGGATTCTTCGCGCGCCCGTCGGCGATGATCATGTGCGTGCCGCCGGATGTCGCGATCTTGCCCGCCTCGATCTTCGTGCGCATGCCGCCGCGCGACAGCTCGGAGGCAGCCCCTCCCGCCATGGCTTCGATGGCGGGCGTGATGCGCTCGACCACGGGAATGTGTTGCGCATGGGGGTCGGACGCGGGCGGCGCGGTGTAGAGCCCGTCGATGTCGGAGAACAGCACCAGGAGATCCGCGCCGATCATCGTGGCGACGCGCGCCGCCAGGCGATCGTTGTCGCCGTAGCGTATCTCGGAGGTCGCCACCGTGTCGTTCTCGTTGATCACCGGCACGGCACGCATGTCGAGCAGCTTCAGCGTCGTCGCGCGCGCGTTGAGATAGCGGCGTCGCTCCTCCGTGTCGGACAGCGTGACGAGGATCTGGCCCGCCGTGATGCCGTGATGGGCGAGCACTTCGGACCAGGTGCGCGCGAGCGCGATCTGGCCCACGGCCGCGGCCGCCTGGCTCTCCTCGAGCCTCAAGGGACCCGAGGCGAGCCCGAGCACGGTGCGGCCCATGGCGATGGCGCCCGATGAGACCACGAGAACATCGGCGCCCTTCGCATGAAGATCGGCGATGTCCTCGGCAAGCGCGGCGAGCCAGGCGTGATTCAGGCGGCCCCGCGCGCGGTCGACGAGCAGCGCGGAACCGACTTTCAGAACGATGCGGCGGAACTGGCTGACCTGCGGATTCACGGATGCCACTCTTCCTGTGTCTCGGTGCTCTGCTGGTCCTCGGCCCGGGCCTCGTCGATGACCGTCAGCAGCGACTGGAGAGCCTCCTGCACGCCCTGGCCCGATGCGGAGGAGATCACGAGAGGCGTGCGCTTGCAGGCCTTCTTGAGCTTTTTCAGCTGATCCTTCAGCGTCTCCTCGTCGAGCGCATCCGCCTTCGAGAGCGCGACGACCTCGGGCTTGTCGGCAAGCCCGTGGCCATAGGCCTCGATCTCATGGCGCACGATCTTGTAGGCCTCGCCCGCATCCTCGCTCGTTCCCTCGACGAGATGGAGCAGTACGCGGCAGCGTTCCACGTGGCTCAAGAAGCGATCGCCGAGACCGACGCCCTCCGATGCGCCCTCGATCAGGCCGGGGATGTCGGCGAGCACGAATTCGCGGCCATGGATGCGCACGACGCCGAGGCCCGGATGCAGCGTGGTGAAGGGATAATCGGCGATCTTGGGCTTTGCGGCGGTGACGGTCGCGAGGAACGTCGACTTGCCCGCATTCGGCAATCCGACGAGGCCCGCATCGGCAATCAGCTTGAGGCGCAGGATCAGGGTGCGCTCGATGCCCTCCTGGCCCGGATTGGCCCGGCGCGGCGCCCGGTTGGTGGAGGTAGTGAAATAGGCGTTGCCGAAGCCGCCGTTGCCGCCCTTGGCGAGCAGCACCCGCTGGCCCACATGGGTCATGTCGGCGATGACGGTCTCGCCGTCCTCCTCCAGGATCTCCGTGCCGGCCGGGACTTTCAGCACCACGTCCGCGCCCTTGGCGCCGGCGCGGTTCTTGCCCATGCCATGGCCGCCGGTCTTGGCCTTGAAGTGCTGCTGGTAGCGGTAGTCGATGAGGGTGTTGAGCCCCTCCACGCATTCGGCCCAGACGTCGCCGCCGCGGCCGCCATCGCCACCGTCCGGCCCGCCGAACTCGATGAACTTTTCACGGCGGAACGACACGGCGCCTGCGCCGCCGTTGCCGGAACGAATGTAGATCTTGGCTTGGTCGAGAAATTTCATAACCCGTACCCTTTACGGGACAACATGAGGCTGAGCAACGCAGACAAATGAAAAGCGCTCCCGAATGTTTCCGGGAGCGCCTCGTTCCTGGCTTCGAGCATCCTTCCACGCCAAAAGCGGCGAGCGCTTTTGCGGTCGAAGCGTCAGCTCGCCAGCGAGATCGACCGGTCCATCTCGACCTCGAGGCAGGCGGGCTCAGGGATGAAGCCGGTATGGCCCCAGGCCTTCAGGCTCTCCCAGGTCCGCCGGTCGAGACGGAAATGGTCGACCGGATAGAGCCCGCACCGGGCGGGCAGCTCGGTAAGCCCCGCGCCCTGATAGGCGAAGCCGCACTTCTCCAGGACCCGCCGGGACGCGGGGTTGATCACCCGAGCGCAGGCGGTGATCTCGTCCCCCTCGCCATAGGCGAAGAAGGCGTCGATCATCGCGCGGGCCGCTTCCGTGGCGTAGCCCTGCCCCCAGGAGGGCATCCCGAGCCAGTAGCCGAGATGGGGCTTGCCCGTCTCAGGGTCGGGGCCAATGCCCACCATGCCGATCAGGCTGTTGGGCTTGCCCTTCGGGGTGATGGCCATCTGCAGGCCCTCGCCGTCCGCGTTGGACCGCCGCGCCTGGAAGATGAACCGCTCCGCTTGCTCGTGCGGATAGGGATGCGGAATTCGGGCCGTCATGTCCGCGACAGCTTTCTCACCGGCAAGGCGTACGACGGCCTGGGCGTCCGCAAGGCGAGGCCAGCGCAGCCACAGGCGGCGGGTCTCGAGACGGAAGACATCGTCACGGGTGAGGTCGGGAAACATGGTCCTTGCTCCGATCCGGAATGGGCCCTTCTGGCCCGGAAAACACGAAGGGGAGGTGGACATCCCACCTCCCCTGTCGGTTTCTCGGATCTGAGCTTGGCCTTTGGGGGCCACTTGGAGCTTTGATCCGCCGGGTCGGTGTGATGCCGGCGGGAGCTCCTTCGTTTTGCTCTCGCCGTTTACTCTGCGGCCTCTTGGGCCGGGACGACCGATACGAAGGCTCGGCCTTGACGCGTAAGGAATCGGACTCGGCCATTGGCCGTGGCAAAGAGGGTATGGTCTTTGCCCATGCCGACATTGGCGCCGGCATGCCATTTCGTGCCGCGCTGACGAATGATGATGTTGCCGGCGACGACCTGCTGGTCGCCGAAGCGCTTCACGCCGAGGCGACGGCCTTCGGAGTCGCGACCGTTGCGAGACGAACCGCCTGCTTTCTTATGAGCCATGGGTGTGTACTCCCGTGTTCTGTGTCAGTTGCCGAGCGCTTATTCAGCGGTCGCCGGCGCAGCTTCGTCAGCCGCAGCCTTGGTGGTCTTCTTGGCGGCCGCCTTCTTGGGCTTCGCGCCACCGGCGAGGATCTCGGTGATCCGCACCACGGTGTAGTCCTGGCGATGCCCGCGCTTGCGGCGCGAATTCTGCCGACGGCGCTTCTTGAAGGAGATGACCTTCTCGCCGCGGGTGTGCTCCACCACCTCGCCTGCCACGGTCACGCCCTCGACGAGGGGGGCGCCCACCTGGGTCGTGCCGTCGCTGGTGACCATGAGAACCTGGTCGAACGTGACGGCGGTGCCCGGCTCGCCTGCGAGCGTGGCGACGGTGATGACGTCGTTGGCGGCAACGCGGTATTGCTTGCCGCCGGTCTTGATCACTGCGAACATCTTGATCCTCGTGTTCTAACCCAAATCTCAACGAGGCTTTTCGCCCGCAGGATTGGCTTTTTGGCAGTTTCCGGCTTCGTTTCACGGCCGCTTGGCACAGCCGCATGGATACGAGCAGGCACTCGTACCCGCTCATAGAGGAGGCCTACCTACGGGTTCCCTTCGCCTTTGTCAATCAAAAACCCCGTAAAAACATGCCGAAAGGTGCTTGAAGACCCGCCAAGCCCGTGATATCCACCCGGCCTCAACCAGCGGGGCTGACCAGCCTCCGCCCTCCGGAGAGGTGGCAGAGTGGTTGAATGCACCGCACTCGAAATGCGGCATACGGGCAACCGTATCGGGAGTTCGAATCTCCCCCTCTCCGCCATTTAACCTGCTGATCCGAAAGGGTTTTCAGGATTCAGGCCGAGGACCGCCAGAGCGTCCGAAACACCCAAAAGATCAAGTCCGTCACACTGGTGTCACAACGACGGACAAACGACTATGGCGACGATCCGCAAACGCGGCTCTTCTTGGCAGGTGCAAGTACGCCGCCAAGGCTTCCCTCCCCTCGTTAAAACCTTTGCCTCCCATGCCGATGCAACTGCTTGGGCAAGAGACAAAGAACGGGCTATCGATCGGGCCGAGCTATCCCCAAACCACCGGGACCTGAAGCGCACCACGATTCACGACCTGCTGGACCGCTACGAGAAGGAGATTACGCCTAAGAAGCGGGGAGCAGACCGGGAGCAGTTTAAGCTTCGCATCCTCCGATCCCATGATTTTAGCAGCGCTTCTCTCGATAGAGTCTCAGGCGCTATGATCGCCGCGTACCGGGATGACAGGCTTCGGGTTGTAACAAGCGGAACTGTGCGTCGCGAGTTGGCGATACTGCAGCATTGTTTCGAAGTTGCGCGGAGGGAATGGGATTTTCCTATCGTCACGAACCCCGTCCGTCAGATATCCCTTCCGCCGCCAAGCAAAGCGCGACAGAGACGTCTTGAGCCCAGCGACATTGAGCGGTTTTGGCAGGCTGTAGACGGCGCTAGAGCATCTTGGGTCAAACCCTTTCTGGTTCTCGCTATTGAGACAGGCATGAGGCGGGGTGAACTACTGTCAATCCAGTGGCGGAATGTTGATGTGTCTGCTTGCTTGGTCCGTATCAGCAAAACAAAAAACGGCTATGAACGAGTGATCCCGTTAACCCCGTTAGCAGCTCGGACACTCAAGTCAGTAACTCAGTCCAGTGACCGGGTGTTTCCTGTAACACCCGGAGCGGTCAGGCAGGCATGGGACCGACTTGTCAAACGAGCAAGGATCAGTGACTTGCGGCTCCATGATCTAAGGCATGAGGCGGTATCTCGTTTCTTTGAATATGGACTTACTGTTCCTGAAGTCGCTCTGATCAGCGGCCATCGCGATCCTCGTATGCTGAGCCGATACACGCACCTGAGGCCGGAGAGCGTGGCTCAGAAGCTGGCAAGGATGCCGCCCGACAACGCCTAACAACACATCCGGTGGGCCTGACGAAGCTTGTCCGTCAGGCCCACCCATTAACGTAGAGTTGTAATGCTCTTTCTATTCCCCGGTTAGTTGCATTCGCCATTTTTTTAAGAACACCCCACCCGCCTTCGGGAAACCCGCCTCGACAAAAAATCCTTAAAAGGTGATTTTCTGGAAGACTTACGTCTGTGATGGATCAGGAGATCGGCCTCCGGCCACCCGGAAGGATAAAAAACCTTGCCCGGCCTTTATTTGCGCACCTAAAAGGATTTCGAATTTAATTTCGGCTGAGACCACACACAGTACCTCACTGCGTCTGAAAGCAGCCCTTAAAGCTTTTTACCATGGCCAGTGGACGACAGAACATCTCATACGGGCGGCTAAGGCTTGCTGAACTCCGGAAACTAAGGAGAGCAATCGCGAAATATGCCCGGTTTTGTGCGTCGTCAGAGCGCCATGAGGAGAGGATCCAAAATTGGCAGGAGGGAGACCCCACCTACAAGGCCGCGCTGCTCCACAGACCTTATGATGATCAAGTGTCCAGCACGATTGTGGACGCTGCCATGCGCGTCGAAGCTGAGATCGCCCTCCATATGAGGCATTTTGATATCGCACAAGCAATTGAGACCCTTACTGAGACGCTTGGGCAATCAGTCGACAGGAACAAGCTCAAGGCCGTGTTGGCCGAAGCTGAGCGGCAATTGGACAAGGCGGGGCAGAACGCGCTCGATAAGGAACGCAGGACAAGAGCGGGTTCAGTTTCGTTATCTTTACCGAAGTTGATCGAGGCAGAGGCAGTCGCAAAGGCTCTTAACCTCACTCGGCTCCGAAAGCTCGTCATTTGGGGCAAAGACGTTGGAATCAGAGAGATCGATCCCATTGACCGCACACCCGCCTCCAACCGTACACCCCTGACGCCCGAACAGCGCCTTGAGCACAAGGAACTGGCTAGGCGCTACAACCTAAGAACCGAAACAGTTGCAGGTTGGCGACGCAAGGGCTCCGAGTTCTTCGCTGCTAAGAAGTTGGAGATGAAGAGACGTCTCCTGCCCCAAGAGGTAACGGATGCCCACGCGAGGGACGGTGAGCATCCGATGGTAACATCCGCTCGGATCCGCAAGAGTGTAGCGAATCGGAACCGTTATGTTCAGAGGAAACAGCACAAGAAGCTCGGCACCAGCGCCTTTGTTCGGGATGAAGCACAACGCCGGGGTGTTAGCGAGAGTACAATCTGGCGAGAGCTGAGAGACGTAAGAGCGGCAGAAATCGAACCGCATATTGATCTAGAGAGCGTGTCACGGTTTGACAGCACTTCTGTCACACTTTCAGGCTGCGTAAGCCCTGATATCGACGATTCTGGCGCACAGAATATTCGACCTCTCTTGAGCACCAGCATCAGCGATGCGAACCATACGCCACCTAAGGGAAGGACTTCATCACTCCGTCTTACGCGTCGGCTTCGTGAAAAGCTCAAGCAGTGGCATCACGAAAAGACAGGTCGTTATGTGACAGATAGCGCAATTCGGAAGTGGCGAGAGCGCGGTGAGTTAGAGGCTAAACTACTGGCTATGCTTGACGAGCATGCCTCACGTGGAAACGAGTGATTGGGGCCGCCTCCATATATAGTAATAACCTAGCAAATCCGTTTTTAAGCGTCTTGCCAGAAATGGACCCGCGCTGACACCCAAAGGAGATTATTTAAGGGTAAGGTGGCGACTTCCGAGTTGGACAATACTATCCGCCCTCTCACATCTTTGGATTGCAGACAGGTAGATTAACTATCTTGGGTGGCATTCTGCCGCTTTTTACAGGCGAGTCCGCTTAACCGCCATTAGCCAGTCCTCCTGCGGGTGCGCCTTCTAGCATTTTGCTCCGCCACTAAGACTAAGCTATGCAGCAGAAGTAGGACTGCATGGGGAGCGGCGTGAGTATGGCTGACAAGGTAATTTTTTCCGGCTTTGCTAAAGATGCGGACATCTCCGAATTGGAGGAGTCTGTTTTAGCTTTTTGTGACGAGTTCGACCCTCTTGAGCGCTCCTCGATCATCGTTCTGATCGATGATCTCACCGGAGCCGCTTTTACCGAATGTCACATTAGTGCGCAGACGATAATCGATAAAGGTACGACCGATGTTCCGCTAGATCCGGATCAATCGCCAGAGTATCGCGCAAACCGTGAGGTCGTCACCAGCCATGCTGCATTTGAAACGATGCAAGAAGACGCCGTTAAGGGACGGAAATTCAGCAACATCGTATGCGAGTACTCCCCTTCTAAACCCAAAACGTTGGAGGTGATCGGCGGCCAGCATCGCTTCGAAGCTATTGCATTAGCGGTGGAGAATGCAGTCAACGTTCACCATGGGCTTAAGGTCTACTTCAACCTGAGCAAGGAACAGCGGCTCGACGTTCAGGTAATCTCAAATACCAACATCTCCGTTCCCACCGATCTGCTGGATCGAATGTTTGCGACAATCGAAGGTACGGATCTTCGCGAATGGTGCCAGAAAACCGGGCTACTGGAGAAGGGCAAGGATTTCGGCGACAAGAATAAGCGCGGCAATCCTATAACGGTAAAGGAAGCTCGGACTTTCATCGTGAATTACTTTCTTGGAAAGGAAGTTCCTTCCGACAAGTTCGATTTGGTCGACACTACACCGCAGGTCGTTGAGTCTGGACAGAGAAATCCTAAGATCTGGACAGACATCAAAGACAAGCATCCCAAGCTGTGGGAAGATGCTGGTCTACTTAGAGCTGGGAAGGAGTTTGCGGAACTGATCAACGCGCAGGTGGAGTATCACCGCGATCCTGCATCTAAGAAGCTAAAAGGCAAACCCGATCAGATATACAAGACGAAGAACATTGCGCTCATTGCAGCATGGGCGTTCACTGCGGGAGCATTGCAAGGGAACCCAACGCGTCTTGAGCGCCACTATGCGCTCAAGCAGTCCAAGTCGAAGGATCCGTTAAGAGCAGATCTCCTGATCAAAGGGAGACACCACACAGACACTGAAAGCTATCGCGGCTTGGGATTCCGCTCCGATCCGAAGGAGCGCGGACGCTTTACACAGCTGTTTTGGTTGCAGGCGGAGAAAGGGACTGGCTTCACATCAGCCATGATCGACTCCGCGATTAAGGGATATGAAGCCAAAAGAGCCCACCTCGCCTATGAAGAAAGTAAGTCTAAGCTGTAATGAGTGACTTCATCAATTATTCTAAGGGGCTCATGGAGGCAGCTAAAGGCTTCCGGAACCGAGCACAAGTGATGCCCGAAGGCAGCATCAAACAAGCATATTTACGTGCTGCTCTTCTCCACGGATTCTCGTTCTTAGAAGCGCATTTGAACTATATGGCCGAGCATTTCCATGACAGCCAGATGTTCTCAGTCCACGAGAGAGGGATCCTGTTAGAGCGGGATGTCGTATTTGAGAAAGGCGAGTTCCAGCTTTCTCAGAAGACTAAATTTGCACGAATGACTGATCGCATTGAGCTTCTCCTTACAAAATGCTCTGAGGATTTGTCAGCCGCGAAGGGGCAGTGGTACTCACGCCTTAAGGAGGCGATCAAAATTAGGAACGCTTTGGTGCATCCGAAGGAGGTACACGCTCTGACGGATGTACAATTACGCGAGGCTCTTGAAGCCATTCTTGAGGCAGTCGAGTCCCTCTATAGAGCTGTCTTCAAAAAGGGACTTCCGTACACCAAAAAAGGCCTATTCGGCGGTCTTGAGATCTGAATATCAGTCCTCAAGACCTTAAATTATTTCTAGACATACATGGCGTTCAATGGACTCACCGCAGGATCTACACGAATTTCTCAGATCGGCTATTAGAGACAGAGGAGCGCACTCGCTTTCAGCTGTTGCTGACTTCGCTCTGCAAGAACGTGAGTTGTACCTCAAAGGACCTTGCATTGTCGCGCTGGCATGCTGGGGAGATGCTGGCTTCAAGAGGATGGTCGAGAACGCGCTACGCGGCCAAATGGCTAAGGATGTCTCCGCCGCCATAAAGACTCTAGCCTTCATTGCTGCAGGCCAACCTCTCACCTCCTTGGAGACGTTTCTGCATGATCAAGAAACATTGAACGAAATAAACTCCTTTCTTGCTGGAGCGAACTTAGCCAGCACCGCCAAACGAAGACTTTCCGAGCTGATAATGTCTCTCCCGGCTGAAGATCTGCTTATTCCTCTAGGCAGTGCCTTTACCCATATTTCATTTAGCAATCCTGATGCCGCAGGCGAAATCGTCGCCGCTCTGGGCTCTAAGTGGCTTGGTTTCGGTTCATCCGAGCTTGATGCGTTCGAAAAGATGCTTGAGAGCCAGCCAGAAGACGAACCCTCTCTCCATGCCTTCTTAGAGAAATATCCTCAAATGCTGGATCCGATGGCGGTTCAGGTATGGAGCAAGCCAGACTTCCACGGCTTCAAAGAACCCGACTTCCTTATACGCCGTTCTGATGACAGCTATCTTGTTGTAGAAATTGAGAATGCTGAAAAGCAGATCATAACTCAGGCTGAACAGCCCTCAGCCTACGTCACACAAGCAGTCAAACAAGTGAACGACTATCGTTCCTTCGTTGGCGAGAGACTTGTTGAAGCGAGACATCACTTTCCAAATATTCATGAGCCTGATGCGCTCGTTGTGATTGGCCTTGAAAAGAGCCTTTCTTCCTCCCAAGCGAAGGCTTTGAAGCAGGAGAACCACTCCCGAAATAAGCTTCGTATTGTTGGTTTTGACTGGATTCTTGGGAGATCACGGGCTGTTCTCACAAATGTCACAAGTTCAAAGGTCGAAGTGATCAAGGGCTACCGTGTCGTATGAGATGCCAAGTTTCCTCGTCAGCCTTCAGCGGGGCCTCTGCGAAGTAGGCTTGAGAGGTTGAGGACGCCTGATCAACTGGCAAGAGGACACAATATAGCGGAAGACGAATTCATACCGCGGCCTCATTATGGGCAAGGGCTAGAGATCCGCGTCTAACGACACGTGTAGCCAATAGCGGCCATTTAGATGTGGGCCACCTCGCAACGAACAGTGTTAAATCCCGCCTCCTCAATCATCCTGTACTATGGCCGCATAGTCCATCATTACGACACCATAATAGGCTTGACTCGTGAGAGTTGATGAGCCATTTTCGTGATTATGGGGCATAAATCCCGGCATTAAGGAGGTATAATGTCTGAGATAATCGTCGTGTTCACAGCGAAGAGCATCGAGGAAATTGTTCACTACAGCGGTACGAGCGCTTGGACAGTGAACCCGCAACGTGCAACGAAGGCCAAGTACGCTGTCGTCACGCGGAACCTCCATAACCCAATTGATTGGAATCCAGAATTTGGACGCGGAAAGGAGCCCCATGGGTCCGCCTTTCTTGTTGGCAAGCTCAAAGGGGCTGTTGAGGACACCGGGCTCACAGATAGCCGTGGCCGCCCACGCTACCATCTACCGTTCTCCGAATATGCGGTACTTGAACCCCCGATCTTGGACGTTTGGAACGGCCAGCGCATGCCGTTTCACTACGCCAGCGAGAAAGATATTCCCTTAGATTTTGAATCCTTGAACTGGGTTTCTTTGGGCGCAAAAGATGGTCAACCTCTTCCTCAAGAAAAGGCAGAATATTCGTCTATCGAGCTAATCGAAATGTTGGCGAAAAGCCTTAACAAATCTACGGACGATATCTTGAAGAAGCTGATGTCTGCTTAAAGCCAACCTAGTTTATCACCCCTATCCGCCTATGAGTGCGCTCAGTTACAGAGTGTGATATCAAAGAAATTCTGCAGCCGCTCGGTGTGTCTTACGCTGAGCGGCTAAAGTTTCCTTCGGCCGGTATCATCGAGAGCTATCCCTTGGGCGTCCTTTGACACAGCGATTGTCACAATGGCCGTGACAGAAGATCCGCTATCGTCCAGCCTAACCAAGCATTTTTCGCCTTGGCAGCACCCAAAGATGGGCTATGCTCACAGGTGTAACGGCTTGATTTGCAAGCTGTTTCGGATGTACGGCGCATCAGCCCTTCGCACCCCGGAGAGGTGGCAGAGTGGTTGAATGCACCGCACTCGAAATGCGGCATACGGGCAACCGTATCGGGAGTTCGAATCTCCCCCTCTCCGCCAAGCTTCCCTGTACCCTCCGCCCATTCTGAGCGGCGCAAATCCCTGACAATCCAGCGTTTCCGGCCCGGTCCCTGATCGGAAAGTACACATGCCGGTACACCCGAAAGTATCGTCCCCGGGCCGCTACCTGATCCGCAGCGGCACGTCCTTCCTGTTCCAGATCCGCATTCCCAAGGCCCTTGCGCAAAACCGGCGAATCCCCCCTTTTCGGATAGGCCTCGGGCCGGTCTCGAAGCGGACGGCGCAGCAGCGCGCCGACCGGCTCGCCGTTCTGGCCCGGCAGGCATTCGCGCATGCACAGGCCAGGATGATGCAGATCGACGGACAGACGCTCGGCGGAATCACGCCGATGTTCCAGGGCGGCAGCCTCGACGAGGTGCTCGCCGAGATGCGGGGCTTCATGAAGGCGGCCGCCCTGCTGCTCGACCAGCCCGAGCCCCTGCCCGGCCCGCGCGAGACGGCCGACCTCGCCGCCCTGAAGGGTCTGGTCACTCTCGAGCGGGAGCTCCGCCGGGGCGCCGCGGCCTCCCCGCTGATCGCGGACAATGTGGACATGCTGCGCGCCCGCTACCACCATGACCTCGGCGGCACCCCGCCCCCCAGTGCCGGGCCCGCAGCCGCTCCGGCCGCCCCAATCACGCCGGTGATTGCGCCGGCGTCGGCCGCGCCACCGGCCGTTCCGGCGCAGCCCGCCTCGACCAAACCGCTGTTCAGCCGGATCGCCGACGAGTACATCGCCATGCGGATCGGCTCCGACGGCCCGGACCACAAGGACGTCAAGTACCTCGAGCTGCGCAAGCGTGTCTTCCTCGAGATTGTCGGCGACAAGCCGGTCGACACCTACAAGCAGAGCGACCTGCAGCTGTTCGTCAACGAGCTCCAGTTCTGGCCGGCCAACGTCACGAAGCGCACCGATCTGGGCGACAGATCGATCCGGGAGATCCTGGACCTCAACCGCGACCGGCACCTCCAGCCCTTGAGCCGCAAGACCGCCGAGGACGGCTATGTCCAGAACATCCGTACCATGTTCCGGCACGGCTGCACCGAGCACGATTACCGCTACCCCTTCGCGGACGTGAAGATCCGCTGGCCTCTCGGCTACCGCCCATCCGTCCCACGCGAGGGTCTCAGCGATCAGCTGAAGGGCGAGGTGTTCCGGCTCGGCGTCGCCTCCGGGCTCCTCGACGAGGCCATGCTGCCGCTCCTCGGCCATCTGAGCGGGCGCCGCCTCGGCCTGCTCTGCTACCTCCGCGGGTCCGACATCCGCGAGAAGCACGGCGTGTACATCGCCCAGACCGACGGCATCGTGTTCCACAACAACGCCTGGCAGCGCGTGCCCTACAAGACCCAAGACAGCATGACCTTCTTCGTCCTGCATAAGTTCCTGGCCGAGATCGGCTTCATCGAGTGGGCCAGGGCCAAGGACGGGTTCCTGTTCGACATCGTCCAGGAATACGCCGATCCGGAGAAGCAGACCTCGGGCAACATGAACGATCTCCTGAGGCGGGCCGGAGCCGTGGGCAAGCAGCGGGAGGTGTTCCATTGCCTGCGGCACGGCCTGATCGACCACATGCGCAACAAGCGGGTCGACCCGCGGGCGCGCCGCCTCCAGGCCGGACACGAGCTCGGCGACGAGCACGAGGGCTACGGCAGCCGCGAGATCAGCCCCGAGGAGTGCCGGCGCCTGGCCCGCCTCCCGCTGTCGAAGGAGATCGACTGGTCGGTGTTCAGGGGGCTGGATTTTGAGGCGCTTTCGAAGGCAAGGCGTCAGCGCGGGCGCCGGAAGAAGGACTGATTGGCCTTAGAGGGGGTAGGCAATGGTCGCACCATCCCACTCCCTCCGCCATTTTCTGACCCGCCGAAAATCCCAGGTTATTCAATGCCCGCGGCCCGCATGTACACGGGATTGTACACATGCCGGGCCACCTCACGCGTACCCAAGCAGGTTTCGTCTTCCAGATCAGGATCTCAAGGCCCTCGACCCGGACTTGTCCTGCACCCCGATCCGGGTGACCCAGGGATGGGTCTGGATTTGCAAGGCGAAGCGGTTGGCGGCACAGCTCGCCGGCGCAGCCCACCTCGCCTTTGGACATCTGCAGCGGAATGCGGCCGAAGGGAGCGAGCCAGGCATGAGACAGCATAACGATGTGGGGCGGGTGGTCCGCTATCATCTCACCGCACTCCTGCCTGTATTGCGCGGCCTCGACGGCGTCGGGCAGAACGCCGACAGGAGCTTGGTGGTATCCTCGCCGGCGATGTCCCTGCAGATGGCCGATGTCGGTCTCACCAGGCTGCTCGACCTCGCCGCCGACCGGATTATTTCCAGGACGAGCGATCTCATGTCGGCGGATGCGCCCGCACTCGAGCGCCGCTAAGTGCGAGTGATCATGGATGCAGGAGCAGCCCGCGCACCTCGACCGGCCGCCTTGCGGCCGGGCTCGAAGAGACCTTCGCCACGCAGGTGCGCTTCACGCCCAGGTGCAGGGCATTATGCAGAGCCTAATCGGTGATAAGCCTAGATCGTAGACTGCGTCAGAACCAGCCGTGTGGGTACTTTGTCCTTAGTAGAACCTCCAAAGACTTGACATCCATAGAGAGGACCAGATCAGATAACAAAAAAAGAATTGGGGTGGGGAATTGGCTATATGGGAGCAAGAGCCGCTGTCGGTGATTGAGGCTTGGATTGAAGCTGCCGCATCATCCAAGGACCTCGCTAAACTTGCGGCTATCGACTTCCATCTCAAGGCAAGGCCAGAGCCAGCGGCTCGCAAGATCCGATTCAAGATCGCGGCGCTTAAGAGGGCAATAGAGAGCAGGCCTGGCATAGTGCCCAGCCACACAGAAGCGATACTTAACAGCCAAAGCTCAAGCCCCACCCTGGTAGCACCGCCTCCTGTCAATAACGGCCGTGCATCGGTTTTGCCTACCGATCCAACCGCACCAGCGAAACCTGGCCCCACCAGTTTATGGAAGGCGCTCCTCCAGAAGTGGGGCATCCAGACGCCGGATGGGCGTCCGCTTCACCGTTATCGGCTGGACAATCAAGGCAGGGAGGATCTCCGAAAGATTTTGCAACAACGAGGGCAACACGGCTTCTCTCATGCGAGCCCCGATACAGCAGCATTTTTTGTATTATGGGCGGCACACTGGTTCCAGTGCGAGTACGATGGCGGCATTCGCAAATGGAAGGACTTGGGCGAGGCATTAGGTCTGTCCCTTGATGGCGACGATGGTCGAAAGTTAACCGACGAAGGCTTGCGGATATGGCGACGTCCACCTGTAAGGAGTGAGACTTCGAATCAGCGGCTTAGGACACTTGCCGTTGAAGGCGGCTTCCCGGCCGGCATTCTCAAGGACGCTAGTCGCTGGGCAGGCCGCTACCTGGGTCGGATAGTGGGCGCCCTGCTTTCAGAGCATTTGCTTGACCCTGAGACCGCGTTCGCAATTGCCGAATCTCAAAGCGAATACATCCCACGAGCCTATCGTCAGGAGATTTTCTACGCCCTCGCGGCTGATCTAGCCATGGAAGTCGTCCGACTAAGACGTGAGGTTGAAAACGAAGAACAGGCCCGTGGGATACCTATAAGTGCCTGGCTCGATGCAAAGCGCCCTGGATGGCGTGACGAGCTGCCGATCGCTGCGGGTACCGTTGCTGCGGCGCAGCTTGTTGACGGCCTTATGCAGGCCGAGGCGATCACGTCTATCCGAGGCAGCGCGATTGGTTGTGAGCGGTTGCTGCGACGTGAAGGAGGCACTTGGCGCCCGGCGATCCGGCTTGGGTTGGACGGCGTAGCCGGAGGTGATTTCGCATCGCAGCTGAAGGATAAGCAGGAGCGCCTGCGCGCTCATCCGGCCCGATCGTTTAGCCGTTATGTCATGGGCGAGTTGGCGCTCTTCGAGCCGCCGGCGGAGAGCGGCGATGGCTGGCGCGTGAGGTCTTCGATACATGAGAAGATCGTCTCTGGCGTTCCCTTCGAAACACCTATCACGGTAGAGCTGCGATGCGATGGAATGCCGGTCGTCCTGGTTTCCTGGCCTGGCGGTGAACCCATTCGCAGCGAGATCGGTGTATTCGACATAGAAGGAGATCCGAACGCGGACGGATGCATGATCACGCTGATCGGAACCGGATCTGGAGCCTTTAGGCCTGAGATTTTTGCCCTCTCCGCTCCCGCGAATTGGAACGTGGAACCGTCGGGTCAGGCATCGTCCGTCACCTCTCTGAACAGTAACGCTCAAGATGGATGCCGTTTATGGCAGATTGTCGGAACTGCCATTGTACGCTCTCCGGAAGGGGACGCTTACCGGATTGCGGGCGGGCAAACGAGCGCCCAGCGTGATCGGCTACGACTAGACGGCGTTTGGCCGCGCGGGCTCGTGAGCGATGAACCAGATATCGAGTTGTTTGCCGGTCTGCCCAAGATCCGTGTGTGTGAGGGCAATGTTGTCCGCTTTCCGCGCGCGGATGAGATCCGCTGGCGGCCGGATGGCGAACGTGGATGGCTTCCTATGCGCGAAAGGCCGGGCAACGGCCGTTTTGAATTGGCTTGGCGGGACCCGGAAACGGGCTTTATCCGCGATCGGCGCCGTATTTTCATATTGGAAGATGGGGCCGCACTCGAGCAATGGCGGGAGGCCGATGCGGTCATATACCAGCCGATCAAATTCGGGGCCGCGGAGCTCCGGTCGGTCAATGCGGATCTCACTGTCGAGCGCCGTGGTGGCACCCTGATTACCCGATTTCATCAGCGCCCCTCCCGCCGTGCGCAGTTCCAGCTTCGCGCTGGCAAAGGCCGCTCTCTAAATGTCAGCGCCCCCTTCCCTCTGGGATCTGGCATCGCGCGTTGGTCCGGTACCCTCGTTCGCGGGGGGAGCAATGCCGCTCCCGCAAAACTCACGATTGCTGAGCTAGCGGATTGCGTTGCCTTCAGCGAGGGTGAGCAGGTTCTATATGCTAGGCTCTTCGACCGCCAGAACCAGCCCTTGCCTGGCGGCTCTGCGCGCTGGGGGTTCCGGGATGAACTATCGCTCCGCGGCGTCGCTGACGATCTTGCGGCCCTCCTCCTGCCATTCGCTGACATCGACGTATGGGCGAAGTTGAGCTTCATCGGAGGACGGGAATACTGGCAGGTGCGCCAATTTGAGGCTGCACTGACCATCCGAGCTGGCCAGCTTGAGGGGGTGGATGGTTTGTGGAGTGATGAAACAGTACCGGTATACGGCCGATCAGTAGGTAGTCCTGCAGTTGAAGTTGAGTTGGGTCAGAGTACGCCTATGGATCGGCTCAACCGTCGCCCTCCCCAACTATCGGAAGATTTGAAAGGCCCGTGGCTTCTTTACCTTCGGCGCGGAGAGACAGTCATTTCACGTCCTGCCATTGCTTTGTTCGGACCAAAGGCAGCAGAACAGACCGAAGGACTCGCTAGTGCCGCGCTGCTCACTAATGCCGAGCAGCGCGCAACCGCCATCCTCGCCTGCTTGGATTATCTTGCAGAGGGAGCACCGAAGTCACATGCAGATGCTCGCTGGCTCGCGGAACTATGTGCCAGCCTGCGGGGACTGCCGCCGGCGAGCCTCGACCCACTCCGGCTACTAGCACTCAGGCCAGGTGCCGCGGCGCGCGTTGCGCTTCATGCTGCCGATGCAGAACGCACTGCTGTGCTCGCCCTTTCCGACGGGCTACCGTTCGCGTGGTGCATGGTACCCTACGATTGCTGGTCGAGGGCTGCGGAATTCGAATGTGAAATAATCTGCTCGAAGGTTCGAGAGGCACTTGGAGATGCTGCCGACGGGATTGCCCGAAAGGTAATCGAGGAGACAGCTAGGAAGCTCGCCGCTGCGGAAGTGATACTGCAATGGCCTTTATTCGCAGCAGGTCTATTACCAGCACAGTATCTGACAGGTGATCGGCGCCTCCTTATTGAGGCCGCTCAAGACCATATTCGCCGTTATGGGGATCGCGTAAGCGACGATGAACGGCGTTACTATGTCCGCGGTAGCGGAGATGATGCCGATAGTGGCGGCCAGTCGAAGAGCATGTTCCGCACTCCCTCAGCCGCGGAGTTCCTTCCAAATTTTGAGCGGTTCGATGATACTTTCCTCGAAAACCTCGACGCCCCCTGTGCCGCCGCGGCCGTCGCTGCCGGCAAACTAACGTTGGGTCCGGATGCCGTCCGTCGCATCAAGACAGCCTTCCGGTTTGACCCGATCTACTTCGCTGAGGCGTTCGAAGCCCACTTCGTTGACTTGCTCCATAGAAAATAGCTCATGTCCGGTACAGCATCCTTTGTTCAGTACACATCGCCAATCAAGACCCTTCAAGCTGTCCGAGAGCGTGTGACTGAGGCCGTCATTGGCCAAAGTGGTCTCAATCATTCGGCTCTCGCTGCTGAGATCCGCCGTCGGTTTAGCTCCACAGATATCGCGGATGGGGCGCTGGTCCAGGAGCCAGTGCTCGAGGCTGCATTCCCTTATGTGGCTGGCGATGAAACCTTAGGCGGTTTAGCAGGCAGACTGCTTCACCCGAAAGTCGTCGATGCTTTGACGGGCGATGGGTCTGCGCGCCAGTACGCTTTTGCGCGTGACCTGCGTCCCTACCGCCATCAGCTAGAGGCTTGGCGGCTGCTCAATGACTCGGAGCCACGTTCGGTGATGATTACGAGCGGCACGGGCTCGGGCAAAACCGAGTGCTTTTTAGTGCCCTTGCTGCACGATCTCGCATGTGAGGTCGACAGGACGGGCCGCCTCAGCGGAGTTCGTGCAATCGCACTCTATCCTCTCAACGCTCTCATCGCGAGCCAGGAAGAGCGCCTGCGTGAGTGGACCGCGCCGTTTGATGGGCGAATTCGCTTTGGCCTTTATAACGGCAACATGATCGAAGATGCGCAGGCGAAGGACTGTCCTCCGGAGCAAGTCATCGATCGACGGACCCTGAGGAACGATCCCCCGCCAATTCTCGTCACGAATGTGACGATGCTGGAGTACATGACGGTTAGGAAGGAGGATCGACCACTCATCGAGAATTCCCGCGGGAAATTGCGGTGGATCATCCTGGACGAGGCACATAGCTATGTGGGCTCAGCCGCTGCGGAAATTGCCCTGCTGATCCGCCGGGTGCTCCTGGCATTCGGCGTGTCGCCGTCAGAAGTCCGCTTTGTTGCAACATCGGCGACAATCGGTGAAGGCGAGGTGGTAGCCCTAAAGCTCAAGCGCTTTCTCAGCGACGTGGCTGGCATCCAGGAGGCTCGCGTGCACGTGGTGGTTGGGAACAGACGCACGCCCTCGCTTCCGAAAGCCACAACGGAGGCCAGGCTCTCCCGAGGTGACCTTGACAGCGGAACAGCACTGGCCAGCAATCCGGTTGTCCATGAGCTTGTCCGCCAACTCGGTGAGGCTCCAATGACATGGCCCGCGTTTAGCCGCTTGGCGGCGCGAACGGGAGTGGATGCGGAGGAAGTTGCCCGCGCCCTGGCCACAACATCGGTTGGAGGAGAACCTATTCTGCCGCTGAGAGTGCATGGCTTCATGCGCGCAGTGCCGGGACTGTGGACCTGCCTGAACCCCAGGTGCTCCGGTAAGCCCAAGGGTGAGTGGCCGTTCGGATCCATTCTACCGGAGCGTATCGATACCTGCCCCCATTGCTCAGGTGCGGTACTTGAGATCGTGAACTGCTCTGCGTGCGGTGAGCCATTCCTGGATGCCGTTGAACGGAATGGGCAACTGCGGCAGACAGTTCGCTTAGGCGAGGCAGACGAGTTCGCAGCGGCGAGCGATGATGAGGCTATAGCGGACGACGACGCCGAAGCGATCACGGACGAGCCGCCTCCGCAACGTCCCGACATAAACTGGCTCATCGCCGTGCGATCGCATCCCAAGGGGCGCCCGCTACACGTCGCACCGTCGACCGGTATGGTTTGTGACGCCCCAACAGACGCCACATGCAAAGTCCTTGCCCACGATCGCGAGTATCCCGAGTGCTGTCCCGCCTGCAACGCCACAGCCCGGGCCGAGGATAGTGAAGGCGCTATCCTTCGTCCTTTCCGCTACGGCGCCCCGTTCCTCATAGGCAATGCCGCTCCCCTTCTCCTCGAAGGCGTGCCTCCTCGAGCTCCCAATCCCCAGCTTGCTGCGCCTCCGCCGTCCGAGGGCCGCCAACTCTTATCGTTTACGGATAGCCGGCAAGGCACTGCACGCTTCGCCGCAGCACTCCAGAGCGCAGCGGAGCGCAACTACGTCCGAGCAGTCATCTATCACGCCGTCCAAGATAGTCAGCGGCCGGAACCCGTGCCGGCTGAAAGGATTGCGAGTCTCGATAATGAGATTGCAGCATTGGAATCTGTCGCGCACACCCATCCCAGTCTCGGCGATATGCTCGCAGCCAAGAAGGCGGAGCGCGCCAGCTTCGGGATGCCAAAATCGGATGGTTTATCATGGTCGACGATGCGCGAGCGGTTAGCTGCCCAGCCGGAAATTGAGCACTGGATGCGGCCGGTTTGGGGGCAACGGGACGAGCGGTTTCAGGCAAGCTCCCGTGACTTTGCCGAGTTCCTGATGCTGCGAGAGTTCGCGCGGCGCCCCCGGCGCGCGAACTCTCTGGAGACTCTTGGCCTAGCCCGTCTGCGCTTTCCCGACATCGAGAAATTGGGCGAGCAGCGCCTGCCCCGTGCATTTCGTGAGCGCGGGCGAACGCTGACAGAATGGCGGGAGTTCCTCTACCTGCTGCTGACCATCAGAATCAGAAACACTTTCGCCATCCGGATGGAGCGGGAGAACGTGCATTGGCTGATCCGCAACGGATTCCCGCGGGTCCTTCTTAGCCCTGATAGCCAGAAGAACTACGCATCGGAACTGGTCTGGCCGTCCGCACGCCCCAAGGGTCGCATTAGCATCGCGGTTCGATTGCTCGAGCGGGTTCTCGGCTTGGATTCCACGGACCCGGAGAACCGATCAGCAATCAATGATACATTCCGTTCGGCGTGGGAGTCCCTATTTCCTCTGTTCACGCAACCAGGAGCCGGCGGCCTCTATGCACTTGACCTCGAGAAGGCGTACATTTCTCCTGTTCGCAAGGCCTACCTTTGCCCCGTTACGCGCCGTCTGCTTGATACGACATTCGCAGGTATCTCCCCGTACGGGCTTGACGGGTCGAGTCGCCTCGCGGGGCAAGCCTGTGCGGAAGTCGAGATGCCGACTCATCCAAATCCCTTCCTCCTGCCAGAGCATGGAGGAGCGGCAGCGGTCCAAGAATGGCTTGCTACCGACCCGACTATCGCCAAGTTACGCGCACGCGCCTTGTGGGGGGACCTCCACAATCGAATCGCACTCGGCTCTCCGTACACCCGTGCGGCAGAACATTCAGCCCAGCAGCCGCCGTCTCGGCTTAGGCGCTACGAAGCGGAGTTCAAGGCAGGCCAGATCAACATTCTTAACTGCTCTACCACGATGGAGATGGGCGTCGACATTGGTTCGGTATCGTCCGTGATGATGACCAATGTGCCCCCTTCGATTGCCAACTACCGGCAGCGTGTCGGCCGAGCAGGCCGTCGCGGCCAGGGCTTTGCGATGTCACTGACCTATGCCCGTGACATGCCCCTCGATCGAGAAACCTTCCGACTGCCTGTGACATACCTGACGCGTAAGATTGAGGCGCCGAAGGTCACTCTAGACTCGCGACGGATTGTTCAGCGTCATGTCAATGCGCTTCTGCTTTCGGAATGGTTCACCCATGCCGGCGGAGAAGCCCTCAAGGCGAAAGCAGGCGACTTCTTCGGATGCTCACCAATAATCGGTGCCCAGCGAGCGAGCGAGGTGCCCGTTGTCGATTTCAAAGAGTGGGTGACACAGCCGAGCACCGCAGCAAATATGGAGGCGGCGGTACGAACGTTGGTGCGTGGGTCTGCACTAGCTGCCGACCAAGGTGTCTATGAGGCGGCCAAAGAGGCCATTGAAGCGGCCGAGCGGGCTTTTGTAACCGAGTGGGAGGCCATCCAAGTCCAGGCAATAGGTATGGATCGGGATTCCGCCCGCAAGAGTCTTGGCTTCCAGCTTAAGAGGATGTGCGACGAGTATCTGTTAGGCGAGCTCGCCGATCGAGGTGTGTTGCCTGGACATGGCTTCCCGACCGCAGTCGTTCCGTTCGTAAACAAGGACAGGCCCGATAAGGACGAGGTGACCGCGGAGGCTGAGGGGAGCCGCTTTCGCCGCCGCAACTATCCTACCCGGAATTTGGACGTGGCAATCCGCGATTACGCGCCGGGGGCCGAAGTTGTTGTCGACGGACTCGTTTATCGCTCGGCCGGGGTGACCCTGAACTGGAAGCGTCCCGCCGGCGAGAGCGCCGTTGGCGAGATCCAGAGCCTCAAATGGTTTTGGGAATGCAACAACTGCGGCGCTGCCGATACGGCGCGTCTTCGGCCCGACCGCTGCTTAGCTTGCGGGGCCGGCATCGAGGCTATTGAGTCCAAGCGATTCCTGGAGCCCGCCGGCTTTACAGTCGACATGCTAGAGAAGCCTCACGCCGAGATCGAGCGGGTGAGCTATGTCGAGCCTGAACCTGAACGCGTTGCCGCTCGTGGTGCCGTGTGGAAGCCGTTCCTTGAACCAACTCGCGGGCGGCTGCGGGCCAGCCGCGACGGTTTAGTGTTCTATGCATCCTCTGGAGGTGCTGGCAGTCATGGCTATTCGGTCTGCCTGGAATGTGGGCGCGCCGAGGCGGAACACCAATCCACAAGTGGGGCCGGGAAAAGGCCACTGGCCGATCACAAGCCACTACGATTCACGAAAGCCAACTCCGACGGCCGCTGCCCTGGCAACGGACGAGGCTTCGTGATCCAGACGGGCCTTGCTCTCGGGCACGACATCACGACCGACGTCGCTGAAGTTCAGCCAAGGGCGCTGACTGATCAGAATGCGGCATGGGCGCTTGCCTCCGCCTTGCGCGAGGCACTTGCACGCCGTCTTGGAATTGAGGCCGGAGAGCTCGGCTTGTCGGTTGCGGCTCGCGATACGCCAGTAGGCGGGCGTACGCATTCGCTCTTCTTGTTTGATCGCGCAGCAGGCGGGGCTGGATTCTCGCCTCGCCTGATTGACCTTTTTGAAGAGCTACTACGCGACGCGCGAGAGATTCTCGACTGTAAACAGGAAGGCTGTCAGGGCGGCTGCTCGGCCTGCATCGTGACGGGCGACCTCTACGCTCAGGCAGAGACTATCGACCGCAGGGCGGCCCTCGCATTCGTTGACACCGAGCTGGCAGCCATTGCCGCTCCTGCTCCAATTGATGCCGCATCTCCCGGCGCGGTTTTGGCGCGCGATGTCGCCGATGATCTGGCGGCGATCGCGGAGGGACGCTCTGATGCCGTGATCTTGTGGCCGGCCAGTCCCTTCGACTCAGTATCCCTCATGCAACCACGCATGCGGGCACTTCTTCATTTACTGACTCGGGCAGGCCACGAAGTAACGCTCTGCCTGCCCCCTGAGGTAATCGCCTCGCTTGACGCTGCGCAGAGGCTGAGTCTCAGGGATTCTACCGTGCGGCATGGTCTCCGTCTCGGAATTGGAATGCCTCCGCAGTTTCCCCATGGTTCACGTGCGATCGCGGCACTTGGTAGTGGGCGGATCTGGGCCTCACGAGATGCATTCGCCGGCCAGATTGGAGACAACTGGGGCATCGGTATCGACGCGCCGGTGGTTCGCTTCGAAGGGATGCCTCCAACGACCGACGCTCTCGACCGGGATAGCCTGCTGCCGAAGTCGGGGACTCGCTTCCTGGAAGTGCATAGTGAGCTCGATGGCGCAAGCCGGAATTTCGGACAGCGCTTTACCGACTATATTGAGCCGGTCCTCAAGGGTGCTGGATTGTGGCTCCCGGGCCGCCTCACCGCCGTGGAGTATATGGATCGCTATGTCCGATCTCCCTTGACAGCAAGCTTGGTAGTTGGAGCTGTTTCACAGCTCAAGGCGGCTCTCGCTCCCCAGGGCCAAATGCCATTTCGTCTTTCAACAGCAGATCTCAAAGTTTCAGACGGCCGTACGCCCTATCGTCTCAGTCACGATTGGCAAATCGAGGATGACCGAGCGGCGGTTCTCGAACTCCTCTCGGCGGAGGCCGGTCTGCGTCTTGAGATGGTAGTTGGAAAGGGCCTACATTCCCGCCGGCTAAAGCTCGTCTACGATATTACCGAAGCTACCATTGTCCTTGACCAAGGCTTTGGGTTCCTAAAACCTACCCATTCGCCGACGTTTAACTTCGACGATGCTCCAAGTTTACAGGCAAAGCGGCTCGCATCAGTGAATGTGCTCTGTGCTGCAGAAGGTGCGACGTATTTCGTGATTGTTGATCGAAGATCGTCAGAGTGAGTAGCTCGACGACAGCCGTGACAGGATTTTTAGATCTCAATTTCTGTTAGGCTTCCAATAAAGCGTTGGACCCAAAGGTGGAGGCCATATTTGGGTCCAATGTTCCAGTCTTAAAGGATAGATCGTTCGTAAGAGGAAACCGGATCCACTCTTCCGCACGATGTGCCAGTGAATCGGAAAAGACGATCGCCGGTGGTGAGTGTCACAGAACTCTCATCAGTTGCAACAAAGTTGCAACCCGTGAATAACGATCCGAGTCACTGACATGCCGCTGGGCTACTGTTCGGTTTTGGTTGCAAGGATAACGAAGTAAGTCCGAGACAAGCCCTGCATCTATAATCCAGATCTCGTCTCGAACTTCAAATGAGACGGTCACTTAATCAACCCTCGCTCAAAGCCGCTTGATTGCAAAGACTTCATTACTCCTGTCACCTTTTCTCGGCCAAATCCTTCAAAAACTCAGATCCCGGCGAGGCTCCGGTCACGAGTAGCCTGTCTCGCGCGCGGGTACAGGCAACATAGAAGAGATGGCGCTCTGTCGCGTAAACCTCTTCAAGCTCTACCTCGTCAGCGACCGAATCGATTCTTGACTGCAGCGGCAGGATCTCGTCGTCGCATGCCATGACAACGACGACCTTGAATTCCAGACCTTTGGCAAGATGCATGGTGCCGATCGATATCCGCCCGGCTGGATCCTCACCCTGTTCCGACAGTTCAAGAACCTCCCTGCCCGACTTCTTGGCCGCCGCGCGAGCCCTTGGGAGCTCTGCCGGCGACCGCACGAAGACTCCGACCTCGTCGGGGACTATCCCTTCTGCAAGAACCTCTTTAAGGAACGACGCAACGCTATCGGCTTCAGCGGCTGCATCCTGAGCAATGACGATGCTAGGGACAGGCCCGTCGAAGACTGAAATCGTGCTGTTCCGCTCATCTCCCGATCCATCAACGTCACGGACAACAGCCGGCAATAAACGGTCAGCCGTTTGCCTGATTTGGTGAGAAGTGCGGTAGTTCACTTTGAGCGTGGTGGAGCGCCCTCGAATATCGATTCCAAGCCCTTTCCAGGAGAACGGCTGTTGGAAGATCCGTTGCCCCAGATCTCCTGCAAAAAAGAGGGCGTTTGGCCCATCAGCGGTAATAGAAGCTAGGAACCGAAGCTCTGGAATACCCAAATCCTGCGCCTCATCGACGATCACATGGGCAAAAGGCTTCTCGGCACGCCCCGCATGATGCTTCGCTACAGCTGCAAGCACCTGTGGCCAGGTGAAGAGTCCTTGCTGCTTCAGTGAATTCTTCGTGGCTTCAAAGACTGGCCAGAGGCGCTCGCGCTGCTTTGCCCCCATTCGATTTTTACGGCCAAGGCGGGGTACATTCGCATATTCATCGGCACTCTGGATCTGCCAGGCGTCGACCACGTGCGTCCACTCTGACACAAGGAAGCGAAGTGAGTCCCGAACCTCCTGGTTCTCAGCCGCTCGCTTCAGGGCCGAATGCACGGCGTCGTCACTGGCAATACGCGGCCGGTGCGCGAAGGCCAGCTGAAACAATTCTTCTGCCAGAACCCGCAATGGTGTGACTGTGATACGCGGGATCACTCCCATCTCAGGGCCTGCCAGCACTCGGAGCTTGCGCTCCAGAGCAACCGCCAACGGCCGGGAGAATGTCGTCAGAAGGACACGCTGCGACGGATCTCCCTCACGCGCCAGGCGAACAGCACGGTGGAGAGCCACGACGGTCTTACCCGTGCCGGCTGACCCGGCGACCCGAGCGGGGCCCGTGAAGTCCCGGGCGACAACAGATGACTGGGACGGATGAAGGAAAACCGCCCATTTGTCCCAAGGATATTCGAGGGCCTGCCGAAGCTCCTCAATGTTGTCGACAACCCGGAACCGGCGGAGCGCATCAGGATGAGCAAAGCCCTCCTCTGCCACGACCGGCTCTGTACGCGGTAGAATACTCGTCGCGGCATATTCCAACAGGGCTTCAGCGGCTTCAGCTGGCAGGTGGGCACTCAGTTCGAAGAACTGATCTTCGGAAGCGGCCTGCACGTCGTTGAGCCAGTCCTCCGGCACCCCGACCGAGAGCAGATCCTCCCTCGACAGCGCAGCAAAAAGTGATTTCACTCCTTTTGATCTGGAGTCCACTTCATCTTGGTAGCTGGGGCTGACCGTTGACGTGATTTCCTCGACGCGCTCGCGCACCTCAACGATCTGGACGGCTCCGGTCCTCGGGTGAGCCTCGATGCGCCGCCGCTCGGCCCAAGCATATGCCTTGTCGTGATGATCGACATAAGCGAGCAGAAGGCTTGCTGCCGTCTTGTGAACGATGATCCGAATGTCGCGGTTGACCCGGACCGACCAGAAATGCGGGTCCTTCGAACCCTCGATTCGATGGAAGCTCAGCCCAGGGGCAGAGGGATCCACCTGTAGGTCGAAGGCGCTCATCTTTACCGCCTTCTGGTCCTGGGATGACAGTTTTGCTAGAGCATCTGTAAAGGTATCGGCAATACGAAAATACATCGGCCGAACTCTACCTCATCGAAAGGCCCACAGGCGCCCTTTGGTTCTCAAAGGATTGTATTGAGTAGCAAGAAACATCGAGAGACTGTGATAGTCGGCATCGTGCTGTTGGACGAGGCGATATGAAAACTGCCGCGGTCCCTTGCGTTTAAATACAGCTATCATACCCTTCTTGGCTCCAGGCAGCTCAACTGTATAATTATGATCGTGATCAACGATTTTTCTATACACATGACTTCCCGGGCTATCCTCGTTCTCAAGCTGCAACACGGGCGCTTTCTCGAGCTCAGATTTTTGGAAGCCGAAGAAACTAGCCCAAGCAGGTAACGGAACCTGAACCTGACTGTTCCGGGCTCCCCCCTGTTCAGAGGTAATCTCCATCACCATAATTGTCGGCTGCTTCGGCGATGGGTATTTACCAATCTTTTTTTGAGGCGAATATACGTCCCCAAGAGAGACAATTTCTTTTCGCGTCAGAGGGTATAACTTTAGTGACTCTATAAATTTCCTGACACGTTTTAGTTCAGCCTGATCGTCAACTCTATAGATTGCCTCGATGAGAAGTTTCTCGGAGTTCGCGGAAGCGTTTGCAGACCCGACAAATCCAACTTTGTCAAACGCGAATACTTTTGCATGAAGATTAGGTGCGTTGAAAACTTCAATGCCCGAGTCATATGCCGCGAGCAGGGCTTTGGGCGATGTCCCCCCAGACGAAACGGTCATCAAACTTGCGTCTACAACCAGCGTGCTGCCCTTCTTCAGCGGCAATAGGTCACCGCCGCTCTCGGAATAGTATGCTACGGCAACATGCGACGGTTTAATGCATGCCGTTGCCGCTTTTGTGATATGTGACCATACGTTTTTGGTAATTAACATGCTGCCCCCGGCTCCGCTATGTCTTATACATTGAAGACTTTCATCACTTCGTCTCCGAAGTGGTTAATTACTTTTATCGCGATACGCCCTGTCTTTGGCCGTGAGAAGGGGCGGGAGACGTCTCTGTAGAGCGTCGACCAAGCTTCTTGGTCAATCTCAGCTTTCAGAGCAGCTTTCAGATTCTTGTAGGGATCCTGCGCACCGAGGAAGTAGGCGTGGCGGACGAAGAAGCTTTCCTCGTTGTAGTCAGTGTCGATGAACCAGGCCGCGATGCCCTTAGTGTCGTTGGAGCGGATCTCACCCGTATTGGGATCGAATACGTCGACACCCTTCACGCACACCTGGATCTCGCCGTTGCCGGCGTCCTCCACCTCGATGTCGGGCTCGCCGAAGACCACGAAGAGGTTGCCGTTGCCGGTGTTCTTCAGATCTTCGGCCATATGGAGATCGGGGTTCATCTTTGCCTTCAGGATCGGCAGCGGGCCGAGCTTCGTTAGTTCAGAGGCGTGAGCGTCGAAGTTGAAGGCACAGGCAATCAGCACGTCGAAGCGTGCCTCAGTTGCCTCGCGGGCGGCGGCCACGAGGTCGAGCCGGCTGAGGGTGCCGAACTCAGGGCCAATGAAGATCGCGGCGCGGCGCTCGGTATCGCCCTCCATGAAGCGACCCTCCGCGCTAACATACCCGCCCGGCCACCCCTGGAGCGACGTGAAGTGGATAGTGTCGCGCTTTTCGTGCTGATGAACACCGGCTGCGCGCAGGTGCTCCATAATCACGGTAGCAAAATCAGTCGGCGGTGTGGATTTTGGCAAGCGGCGGCGCTCACCGGAATCTGCACCGAGAAGATCGATCAGCTCCTCCTCATCGGCCGGCACCACGCGGTGAGGCGAAAGACTCTCGACCGTGAATGGTCCGGCCACCCGCACACGGGACTTATCTTCGTATGGGCGGTCATAGAGTAGCACTTCATCTGCCGCTTTAGAGATAACATCATTGAGCTCGATCTGCCGTGTAATGCGCAGCTTCCACCAGGCTTCGTGGGCATTTTTCGCGACGTCAGGCCACGATGCGTTTACCTCACGGGGAATTTCCCACTCTTCCCACTTTTTACCTAGCGCTTCATTCAGCTGAGTGCGGACTGCCTCCAACTGCGGCTGCCATCTCTCCCAGACTATATCAATAGCAGGATTATTAGCTATCGAGCCGGATGTGCTCCATTTTGCACGTTCCAAGACGAATCCTTGCCGAACATCACCCATCAGCTTACTGCCGCCTGAACCTAGCCGGCCTGTAATCTCTCGCTCCTTTCGACGGCCCTCTTCTGTATCAATAAGTAGATAATAAGGGTACCGTGCCGTCATTAGGCGCGTACGCGCAAGAGCGAGAGCAACCCTGGATGTGTCTATAGTTATCCAACGTCTCGCCCATTGCTCCGCGACATAAGCTGTTGTTCCCGAGCCACATGTTGGATCAAGTACGAGATCACCTGGATCAGTGGTCATAAGAATACAGCGCTTAACAATCTCGGTGTTGGTTTGCACAACATAGACTGGAGAGGAAGCACCCCCTAGCCCGTCCCACCAGTTCGACAGTCGGGAGATTGCTGGTTCAGGCGCATATCGTACGAACCGAACGTCGTTCTGAAGAGGAAACAAACGTTGGGCGCGTTCTAAGCGTGTCATTCCCGGCGTCTCGCCATCCTTCGAGACTACGGTGTGTTTCCAGCACTGACTGTCGCCGATTGGGAACACCCGATTATGCATTCGGAACGGGTGGGATTGGTGTTTTCTAAAGCCGCCACTCTTTAATGGATTCAGTGCAAAAAGCTTTGCGGACGGATAGCGAGAGCGAAACAGCTCGAAGTTAGTAAGGTAATCCTCGCCATCACGCGAGCTGAGATCGCGAATAGAGATCCTTTCTAGGTCATCGAGTTCGACCATATTAAAGGTCTCAAAAAGATCCTCCCCCTCCTTCAGTGTAAACAGTGGCCGCGCTTTTATTGATCCCGATGCTTTCGCTGATTTTCCGTACCAGAGTATGTAATCATTGACAGCATCAAGTGTATTACTAACTTGACTGCCTTTTTTCTTTACGACGATCGAAACCACGAAACAGGCTGGACCAAAAACTTCATCCATTATTGCGCGCACGCGATGTACGTTCTCGTCGCTGATCTGCACAAAAATCGAGCCGGATTCCGTTAGCAACTCTCGCGCTACTGTAAGCCGATCGCGCAAGTACGTGAGGTAAGAGTGGATGCCATCTTTCCACGTATCACGAAATGCCTTCACCTGCTCAGGCTCACGGGAGATATCGGTCTGCTTGCCGTCCTTCACATCGCGCGAGAGCGTCGACACCTGCCAGTTCGAGTTGAACTTGATGCCATAGGGCGGATCGAAATAGATGCACTGCACCTTGCCGCGCAGCGCCTCGCGCTCGGCGAGTGAGGCCATGACCTGGAGGCTATCGCCCAGGATCATGCGGTTCGACCAGTGCTGGTCGTGCTGGTAGAAATCGAGCCGAGCCTCGGGATCGATACCGTTGAAATCGCCAAAGAGATCGGGTGCATCGGTCGCAGCCTCCGCATTGGCCTTCGACCGGCGCGTCAGGTCGTCGATGATAGCCTTAGGATGCACTTTCTCCTGGATATAGAGCGGCGGCGCCTGGACCACGAGATCCGACCAATCCTGGGTGTCCTTTCCGCGCCAGACGAGCTGTGCATCGCCGATTTCCACCTGTCCCTTTTCGGCCAACTGACGCACCTGATCTGGCGAAAGGCGGATTCGCGCCCCTCGCCAGATAATCTGCGGATCAAGATCCTCGTCCCGGGGCCGTGTCTCACCCTTCGCCAAAGGTGTCTGGCGAGGGAAATGCACCGGCTCCTGCGGGTTCATCTCCTCCTGCCGCTCGGCAAAGGATTGCAACTCAGCGGTGGGGATGTTCTTGCGCGTCTCGGTCGCGTGAGTGAGAGCTTCGACCGTCTTGGTGCTCTTAGCCATCGTCGGTTCTATCCGGTTCTTGTTATTCGGCGGCATCGAGAATGGGATGGTCCTCCTCGCCAGTATCGGCATCGGAGACCACATCCTCGGGTTCATTGGTGGCCTGTCCGCGGTAAGCGGCACGACCCATGGCCTCCTCGACCAGCTGAAGCAAAGCCTCCTGCCTTGCGGCGAAGAAGCCGGCGAAGTCGTCGGCTCGAAGTTTCGCGGGATCGATCAGATGGCTGGAAAGGTAGCCGTCGAGATGCCCTTTCTCGATGGGAGGCACACCGCTCCCTCCCGCCTCCAGCCGGCCGAGATAGACGCTCGGCGCAACCCCGCCGATGATCCGGTTCGTCCGGGCCGTCAGCGGCGTCTTGTTGATGATGGAGTCATAAGTCGAGGCTGGGATGTTCTGCTTCTTGCACCAGTCGCGTGGGAAGATGTGGTGAATATCCACATACTCGTTGAAGAAGACGGCATTGTCGAAATCGCCGCCGGAGCGGAAGTCCTTGGCTCCCGTCTTCATGAGCAGGGCATTGATCCCCTTATAGGCGGCTGACAGACGGCTGCGCATGGAGGTGAGACGGTCCGCCCGGAAGGATGCATCCGTCACCGTGGCGGGTTCCGCACCCCCATTGATCCAGAGCGGCACCTCGAGGACGTCCTTCGCGAACCGCGTCTCGACCGTAGAGCCATACAGCTCTCCAAAAACCCCGCACCAATACCATTGCGCGAGCTTGCGCCGGACACTCTCATGCTCCCACATACTGCCAATGTCGGCAAGGATGGCCGCGAACGGAACCAACTGTGATTGATAAGGAAGATCGAAGCTGCGGTAGACCTTCCAGGCAAAGAGGAGCTTGGCGGCCCGCTTGAAGCCCTCCTCGATGGAATCGGCGTATTGCTGATAGGCACTTAACGGGAGGTTCAGCAGCGAATAGCGGTTTGCGCTGACGGGTGGGAGATCCTTTCCCTGTTTGCCTTCGGCCTCTGCCGCCCTGCGACGGGCCTTTGTGTAAAGCAGCGAAATGGCCTGGAGGAAGTCGGTATTCGAGACATGCTCCAAAACGTTATGCGTCTTGAGCCGGGCTTGGCGCCCGATGTGCCCGTCCTTGCCGAACCAGTCCTTACGCAACTCGAAGCCGTCGGCGGCATACATGGCTGTGACGAGCTCGAACGCGTCCAGCGGCTTACCGCCCGTGTTCACCTTCTCGAAGACGAGGCAGACAGCTTCCTTCGATGTCTCCTTGTCGAGTGCGATGACAGGAACCTGATACTTTTTGAAGTTTTGAAGAACCGTGTTCTTGAACTCCTTAAAGATGTTCTTTGCATCCGAGTTCTTCTGGTCCCAGTAGGCCCAGAACTCATCCTGCCAGTCATCCCAATCGAACACCCTGTTGACCGGATACATCATCAACTCGTACTCGCGCTCAGGCGTCGAGAGATCGAGCTCGATATCCTTGCCGAAGTTGGATCGAACAATGCGATCCTCCGGGACACCGATAATGGCATCCTCACGATCCACATTTGGATCGAGTGCTGCCCGCATGTCGATGTAGTACCAGCGGCGGACCTTGGTGCGTCTGGGCGTGATCGTCTCCACCACGCTCTTGCGCAGAGCCGTCTGGTAGAGCGAGGTCATCCGCTGCTGACCGTCGAGGAGGAGGTAGGACGGCTTGCGCTCCAGAGCTTTGGGTGACGCGCCCTCGACCGGGCGAGGCTTGAAATCCACCGGACCACCTGTCTCCAGGGTCATGAGCGCACCCACCGGAAATGCCTGGGAGATCGACGCGATCAGCGAGCGGATTCGGTCGTCGTCCCAGACCCAGCTTCTCTGGAAATCGGGCAGCTGAATATCCCCCGACTCGCAGTCGCGCAGAAGATCCTCGAGTGCGAGCGGATTTGTTTTGAATGTTGCCCCCATCATTCCCCCTCAGCCGGCCTCAGGCCGCTTGCTTTTTTACAATAAGATTGTCGATCAGGCGGCCAAAGGCAGCCTCGATCTCGAATACATCCGTGAATTCCTCGAAGGCCCATTGTCCAAACTGGCCGAGATTGTTAACCCCAGGTACCCAGAGGGTTCTCATGGTCTCGGCTTTCAGCTGAGCATCAGCCCCACGATAGCCTTTCGTCTCCAGGACAAGGTTGACTGGTTCCATCTCGCCGACATCAACCTGGACGATAAAGTCAGGCAGGTATTTGCGAGGCACCGCACCATTACGGTACGGCACCTCGAACTGAAGCCCCTGGTTCTTGACGTAAGTCAGAACCCGCGGATGCCGCTCCACAACTCTGGCGAGTTCGGCTTCCCAGCTGGAGTCGCAAACCACGTAGTTGACGTGGCTCTTGTCCTCGGCCGTCTTCCAGAGATCGGCTTTCGAGGTGGTGAAGCTGACGAACCGCGTCGAGCCTTTCGGATTGTAGGCGTCGAGAACTGCCTTGATGCGCTTGTTACCGTGTTCGTGACGCTGACAGGCGAGGTAGATCCGCTCGATCGCCTGGTCCATCAACTCGAGATAGGTGACAGACGCTAGTGGCACACCCTTCGTGATGAGGTAGCCACCCTCGAGCCATTGGCGCACTACGCGCTTCGCTTCTCCAAAGAGATGCACCGGCCAGTCTTGGTCAGGATCGCGGAACTTGGTTTCAAGGAGGCGCTTCGCCAGATGGAACACAACCGTGCTCGGGCGGACGGCGTCGAGAACAGCGGCATTGAGCTCCACCCCCTCCCCTATGATCCCTTCCATGAGAACGGTACAGGGACCGACGTCTTCGGGCGTGAGCACCAGCCGCGAGTCATCGGAGAAGACCGCTGTCAGCCTCTCCTCGGGCAACTCGACGCGGTATCCCTCCACACGTGGGAAGGTGATTTCGAGGGGAGCTCGCTCCTTGACAGCATGAACCCTCGTTGTTGGCTTTGGGATAGTGGGCTTCGCGACAACGGGCTTGGCGGTGAAATCAAAGGGAATTCCCATAATGTCTGCGTATTCGACATTAAAGAGCCCTTCTGAGTTCAACTCATAGGACTGGCGACGCAAGGCGCGGCCAACGACCTGCTCGCAGAGCAGCTGCGTTCCGAAGGCACGGACGCCGAGGATGTGTGTCACCGTATTAGTGTCCCACCCCTCCGTGAGCATGGACACCGAAACGACGCAACGGATCTGCTCGCCCAAGCGTCCGGTCTTTCCGACCGTATTCATGACTTCGCGCAGGAGGTCCTGATCGGAAATATTCTCCACGCCAGATCCGGCGCCCTCGCGCTGCATTTTCTCACGCTTGAACTGCTCGATCTCGGGCCCCGCAATTTCTCGGAACTGAGGATCGAGAGCCTCGCCGGATTCAAGCTGCTCAGAGTCGATTAGAAGCGTGTTCGGCTCGGGAAGGCGCTGACCGTACTCATCATAGTTTCGGAACAGCTCAAGGTGCCCCTGGTGGATGTTGACAGGGTCACCGTCCTCATTTGGTCGATCCCATCCCGAAATCCACTCGTAGACCAACTTTGAGATCGCCGTATTAGCGCACACCACGATAAACACGGGTGGAACCGGAATCCCGCTGCGTTGCCAAAGCTCAAAGGTTTCCTTGTAATGCCCATACAACGCATAAAGGGCGGTCTGCAGCTCGGGTGGCAGCGATAACGGATCGAGCTGGCCGGACTTTCCTGCGCCCTTCTTTGGCAAGCTCCTCTTACGGTTCTTCATCTCCTCCCAGAGGTTGCGGTAGATCGGCATGTCTCCGGTCGGGAGATTATCGGCGACTGGCACACGTGGCAGTTTAACGATGCCGCATTCAATGGCATCCATGAGCGAGAAGTCGCTCACGACCCATGGGAAGAGTGTTCCCTCCAGGTAGCCAGAACCACGCAGGAAGAAGGGAGTAGCGGAGAGATCATAGACAGCGCGCACACCAACTTTCCGGTTGAGTGCCTCGAGCCCAGAGATCCAGAGGCGCGCAGCCTCGTTGTTTCGCTTCGCCTCCTCTTTGTCCTCGCCCTTGAGTTCGGCCTCTTCATCCATTTGCGGCTTCTCACGATAGCAGTGATGCGCCTCGTCGTTGATGACAACGACATTCTTGAATGCCAATAGCTCGCCGCAGGCGCGATGGAGCATCTGCCCCTCGCTCTCAATAGTCTGAGGTGCCTCGCCTCGCCCCTGGAGCAGCGACCTACCTACCTTCGAAAGGTCAGTCGTCTCACGCCGCTTGAAAGCGTGATAGTTAGTGATGACGATCTTCGCCTTTCCGATATCCCCTAGCATATCGGGTGGCAGCAATTCACGCGTGCGATAATAGTTCTCAGGATCATCGGGGAGAAGAACCCGCAGACGATCCCGAATCGTGATACCAGGCGCAACGAGGAGAAAAGCGCGGCTGAAGAGATTACTGGTTGGCGAGCGAACTGCGTTTACCGTCTGCCAAGCGATCAGCATCGCCATGACAGTGGTCTTGCCGCTACCGGTTGCCATCTTCATGGCGATCCGTAGCAGATCGGGATTCGCCTGCTCATTCGCCCCCTTCAAATGCTCCCAAAACTTCGAATACCGTTTCTCGCGACGAGCGACCTCAGTCAGCCAGATAACGGTTTCGACAGCCTCAACTTGGCAGAAAAACGGCCGCACGCTCTCGAACTGATGACTTCTCCAATGCGCGAGGAGGCGTGCCGTTGCGGGCGTCACCCCCCAATCTCCTGGGTTCGGAAGAGATCGCCAGGTCGCTACATGGGAGCGAATCTCGTTGATGATCGGCGTAGGATTATATTCCTGATCGACTGACGTGAGCCCTTCATCATCCTCAAATAGGAACTTGTCTTGTTTAGTCTTGCGCTTCCGAGGTTTGGGAACAGGCGTAATAAGTTCTGAACGACGACGCCCTTCTACAGGGGGCAGGTTCAGCGGCTGCCCGTCCTTGTCGAGCGCATGATGGCGGCGCGGCTCCTCATAAGGGGAATTGAGGATCGGATTCTCGAAGAATGTTTGAGTCAAGAGCACCATCCCCATGTCACTTGTGTGACTTTTATCTGTCGCAACCTATAGCTGATCCGCTAGAAGCCTGCCAAGGCCGACGTTTAAGCTACTTTTTGATGAGAGGAGACGGCGCGGCGCAGCTAACCAGTACTCCACACATCTATGAGTAGGACTTCTCTCAGGCTGCAAGGGCCTAGCAAATTTCAAGCTGTGCCGCACACGTACTAATCTGGGAAGATCCCCAGATTAGTTTTGCCTCATCTGCCTTGGAAGGATCGAGCTCCGCAGGAGCGCACCAGTCAGTATCGAGGGGCCGTCGGCAGCCCACTCCGTTTACCGATAAGCCGGCAAACCGCACCGCTGATCTAGTTCGCGTGCCCCCGCTCATCGGCTCAGGGATTTCAAGCACATGGTCGATCGTGGCGACGAGGATCAGTCTCGCCTTGTCCTCAGTCAACCGACCGCGCTACACCTCGTCGAATACTACCTCATTCATCGCGGTCAGATCCGCTCGGATCCAGTGCACCTCAACCTAGTCGATCAGTTGCATGCTGATCTGCAGAACCTGCCGTCCGCTCGCGCCGCAAGCCGGGAGCGAGCGCCGCCAGCAATATACTGCATCACGACTCATAAAATGAGAACCCACCGGTATGTGTGACAGGGCGTGCAGCAATGCAGAGCACATCGCCCGAAATCGGGAGCAAGGCGTTCCATTTCAGCAACTTAGCATGGAGATCTGAGGCGGCAGGACTCTCAGCTGATGAATGTACCGTATTCAAAATGCGACACGAGGGCGACTTTATCGATGTTCGCTCGGCTACTAAATGCATCAGCAATGCAATTCAGCCTTGCGCATAGCAAAGCGCCAAAATGAGGTGGGGGGAAACCCGTTTTGGCGCTCTGATTGTGCAATCTGCCGATGTCAGCGGAAGATCGAGAACAAGTGAGGATTCACCTCGTAGTCGGTTCTGGGCCGCCCCCGCGTCCCTTCAGGTCTGGTCTTGGGGCGAACCCAAGCCCCATCCTCCAAAGTGTCGAAAGCGGCCTCGTACACGGTATCCTCCGCAAGTCGTCCTCGCATCTGCCGCCTGAGCACCCGCCGGTTGATGGTCGTCACGCCCTTCCTTGCGATAATCCGCGCGAGTTCACCCGCATCACGCGACGCCTGCGCGGTTCCAACAGAGCCCAGAACACGCTGGGCCATAGGGGCAAAGAAGGAGTCCACCGCCTCAATCGCAGCCTCCATTGAGGTGGCACTGATCGTCATCGGGCGCTGACCCTCACCAGTCAGAGCCCATTCGCAAAGCTCCCGCAGCCCGGCGAGCCGCAGCGCCTGCCCCGGCGCTCGCATAAGCCAGGACTGGATCTGACCCTGGCCCTCGGCAGCCGTACGATGCCAGCGCCGGGTGGCTTCCTGCAGAAGCGCAATTCCGTCTTGAGCCAAGGGAAGATCGATCGGTTCACGAGCCGCCCTCACCACCCCCCTGAGCGTCGGGAGAACCTGGCCTGCCAACCCGGTCTGCGCTGCCTCCAGCGCGATCGTCACCATCTCACTGTCATCGCAAGCAGCCCACAGGCAGCGAGCGGCAAAGCCATCCGGGACAGGACCGAGCAGCTGACCAAGACGCTCGGTGGGAATGCCACCGAGGATGGAGACCGCGAGACTGTCGATCTCCGGCACATCCCGACTGACCCGATCAACGCGATAAAAGCGGCCGTCGTGTGCGCGCAGGAGAAGCGCGCGCTCCATGACGCCACCGTTGGTGTCGATCCGGTGCAGGAGCGAGGCCACCTCATCCGACACCAGAAGCAATCCCGTGCGGCTCTGCGCATGAGCGTCAATGAGCGCAGGCGGCGAAAAATCATCCACGATGATCTTTGGTGGCGTCCGCCGGGGCAGCACGATCGGCTTGCGATCCGGAGCATCCGGCAACGGACCGCCGGTCCGGACCGCCTCGTTCAACCTGGCCTCGTAGAGCCGATGTTCAGCCTTTACGATGAGGTTGTGCCGATCGACCGCTCGGAGACGCTCTTCCCAGTTGACCGCCTCCGCGGCCTCGATCTCATGCAGGAACTGGAGATAGGCTCCTGCGGTGCTGCTTTTGCGCACCCCCGAAGGGCCGACCAGCATCAGCCACAACACCGAGACCTCGCGCCAGGCCGCTCCCGCCCAAAACCGCGCCTTGTTGCCCAAGCTGGCTGCCAGCACGGCGAGGAAGCCGGCAAAAACGAACGCAGCGGGAGCGCTGAGCGACTGCGCGACGGCCCGGATCTCTCCGTGAAGGCCATCGCTGAAGAGCGTCGGATCCGGGGGTTCGGGAATACCGATATCGGAGAGAAGAGACTCGTCCGGAGATTCCCAACTGGGCTCCTCTGCCGTCGCCTCCGCGCGCTGGTCGATGGTAGGCGGCGTCGAAACCGCTTCCTCCGACGGAACGGCAGCGGACGGCTCCGGCACTTCCGGGCGGCCTCGCATCAGGGCAACGATCTCGGCAGGCTTCTCATCCCGCTCGCATACCGACCCGGCAGAGGACCGGATGACCTCGACGTTGGTCTCGCTCGGGTCTCCCGCTTCCTGCATCGACGCCGACTGAGCGCTACCGGACGGGGATGCGATCACCACTTCCCTCTCCGGAGCCCGCGACGGGGCCATGGCCATCGACGCGGTGATCGCAGCAACGGAAGCCGAGGGGCGCACCGGAGCCCCCGGAAGCGTCTGGCGGCCCGACGCAGCGGGCTGGTTCAAAGTCGTATTGGGCGCCACCGAAACAGGCGGCTCGGTCTTGCTGTCAGACATTGTATTGCCTCAAGAGTTAGGGGCGGCGCGGGAGGATCCCCCCGCACCTTGGAAGAAAGAGACGTCTTGAAGCCGGCATGAAAAAGCGTCAGCGCAATTCGGATTCGTGTCAAAGGTATTTTTGTAGAAGAAATCAGAAAAAGCGCTGCTGTCATCGGACCTTAGGTCCGATGAGGCGAGAGCGCAGGACTCCTGGCAAGGAATTGCGCCTGAGAATTTCTCAATCCAGGCGCCCGCTAAGCGCAGCATGCCCTGTCAGCGCCGTGTCGGTCGGCCGCTTGATTAAGCATTTGTTAACCATGATTTTAGGTTTCGCTTGCCAAGCACGTCTTATTTGGCGCAGCCTCGTTCGGGCCGGATTCAACACGGATCCGGCTGGCCAGGATGGCGGTCTGCTCTTTGCAGAGAGCGGCCGCCGGCACCGTTGCAGCGGTGCCAGCAGCCTGGCCACCCAGCAACCTCCTAAGGTAGTAGGAGACACCGGATGGTTATTGCCATCGATAGCGCTTTTGCGCCCGCATGCAACCGCCCTGAGCGGCCTGTTGCCCTTCCTCCCGATCATCGTCCCCGCAATCCAGACCCTGGCGCAGGCCCGGCCCATGAGCCCGGCACGCGTCGGCACCCGGGACTGGTCGTGCATCCCTTCGTCTCGCCCGAGGATCAGGTCACGATCCTCACGGCGGTCGACGAGGCCGGCGTCGCGGAACTCGGCGATCTCGTTGCCGCGCTGCCGTACCACCCCCGCCCGATCACGGCGATCCTTGCCCTGATCGAGGCCGGGCTGCTGGCCATCGACTTCCGCGCGCCCTTCGACAGCAACGTGCGGATCTGGCGGCCCTGAGCCGTTCTGATCGCTGACCAACCAGCGGGATGCCGGCGGCATCCCGCTCCCTCCCCTTTACCCTTTTTCATCAGAGCGCCACGCCTTGCGTGCGCGCCGGAGGACCACTCATGTCCGCTTATCAGCCGACCAGAACGCAAACCAATGGCCTGATCATCATCGAAGGTCGTCCAGGCGACCCGCTCATCGTCATCGCGCCGATCGCGCACTACCGCTCGCTGCTCGCCTGCGATCGCCTCAACAGAACGACAGGCGCAGCCTACTATATCGAGGTTCCCGGCGCGCTCGGACCGCCTGTCGTGTACAGCGGCGGGACCCACCGGCCCGCGCCCGTGCGGCTGCGCAGCTATCGCCCGGCGGCGCTTGCCCCGTCGGCTCGCATCATTGTCATCGCTCGTGCCGGCAGCCCGCTGTCGCGGCGGGAAGCCCGGGCGCTGGAGCGCCTGGCCTGGAATCAGGTCATTGCCGGCGAGCGGGTCGCGCCCGCCAACGACGACGATGCATTCGGAGCCAGCCTCGGCCATGATGGCTACAGGGCCATGCAGGCCTTCTGGGCCAAGGCGCTGCAGTGGCTGCAGCCCCATTGCCCTTGGGCGGGTTCGCGGATCCTGCCGCCCTTCTACCTGGACGAGCCGGTCCCGTCCGCCGGTCAGGTCCTGACCCTGCGCCGGGGGCGGCTGACCGCTTGCGTCGAGCTCGTCGAAGGCGGCTGCGTCCTGCTCCCCGGCAGCCTCATCCGCCGCCGGGTGGTCGCCACCGCTTCCGTGACGGCCTCGGTCCTGCGCGAAGAACTCTGGGCCTGGGGCGCCCTCGAGGCGGTGGAGGATCCGTCGCTGTGGCGCCTGACCCGCCGGGTCTGGTGCCCCAGCCTGTCGGCGGCCTTCGTGCTGGTCCTCGGCTATCGCGGGGGTCGCACCGGCGCATGGATGCGGGACAGCACCGCGCTCGCCCCGCCCAGACGGATGACCCGGAACAATGTCATTCTGTTCCCCTCCTGGCGTGTGGAGATGGCCCGATGAGCCAGTGGACCTTTCCGAGTCATGCCACCCGCAGCGTGCTGCTCGCCCGCTGCCCGCGGCTGGTGCGCCTGACCCTCGAGCGTCACCTGCCGCAAGCGCGGCTGGTCGATGACACAAGACAGGCGATCGCCGCCCTGGCGCCGGAGCTTGCTCCGGCCGCCACGGCCTGGGCCACGAGCTGGAAAGCGGCGCGCACCTTCATCGAGCCGCCGTTCCGGGAGAGCGCCGCGATCCTTCTCGCTGCCCTGGAGGGCTATGCCGCCGCCGCGGACAGCCCGGCGGCCGCGGAGCTCGCCCATCTCGTGCGCGCACTGAGCCACCTGAGCGAGGATCAGGCGGCCGCCACCCGGCTTGCCGCCGCAGCATGGGGCGTCCTGCATACGGTGGAGAGGCTGTCCCTCAGCCTGCGCCGCCTCGAGCCGGACGAGGCCGGCGTCAGCCTCGACGAGGCGGCCTCGCCGTATGTTGAGATCGACGCTGATTTCGACCTGGCCGGCCTTGCCCTGCCGGCGGATGCCGACGCCATCCGGCAGGCGTGGTGGCGCGATCTTGGCTGGGCTTATGAGGAGCTGCGCCAGGACACGCGGGCGCTCGCCATCGGCCTGAGCGCGCTCGCGGTCGGGCTGGTGCCGCAGCGCTACGAGCGGGAGCTGCTGGCGAGCGCCGCCCTACCCCTGGGGCTGGAACTCCTGCGGCCGGTCGCCCGCCATGCGACCCGGATCGAGCGGGCGCGGGTGGCGGCCGAGCGGGAGGCTGCCGAGCGGCTGGAGCGGCGCAAGGCGGAGACCGTCCCCTCCCCGCGCAAGGCGGTCGAGGCCCCGGTGATGCCAGAGGGGCATGTTCTCGTCTGCCCGAGTGTGCGCCTCGACGGGCGGCTGCGCGAGATCGCCCGCGGCCTCGACGGGATCATGGGGGTGCCGGTGCCCCTCGTCCGGACGCCCGATCTCAGGGCTGTGCGGGCTGCCCTGCTGCAGGAATACCCGTACGCCCAGGCGCTCATCGATCGCATCCTGCAGCCCCTGGCGTCGCAGCCTTACGTCAGGCTGCCGCCGATTCTGCTGCTCGGGCCGCCCGGCACCGGCAAGAGCCGGCTCGCGCGAAGGCTCGGCGAGCTTCTCGGTCTTGGCGTGTGGCGCATCGATGCCCCGCGGGATACCGGCGGCGCGGTCGGCGGGCTCGAGCGGCGCTGGAGCTCGGCCGAGCCCAGCCACGTGCTGGCCGCCATCGCGCGGCACGGCCATGCCAATCCGCTGATTTTCATCGACGAGATCGAGAAGGCCCAGACCAGAACGGACCAGGGCCGGCTCTGGGACACCCTCCTCGGGCTGCTGGAGGGCGAGACCAGCCGGCGCTTCATGGACACGGCGCTGCAAGTCGAGTGTGATCTCTCGCATGCCGTTTACGTTGCAACAGCCAACCGCGTTGGCGATCTCCCGACGCCGCTGCTCGACCGCATGCTGGTGCTGCGGATGCCGGAGCCCGGGGCCGAGCATCTGGAGGCGCTGCTGCCGTCGCTCTGCCTCGCGATGGCGCGCGAGCAGGGACTGGATGCGCGTTTCGTGCCGCCGATGACGGCCGCCGAAATCGCGGATGTCCGCCGTCACTGGGCCGGCGGCTCGGTCCGCCGCTTGCGGCAGGTCGTCGAGGTGGTGCTGGGGGCCCGCGACCGCTTCGAGATGAAGCACTGACGATCAAAGAAAGACAAAACCGGTGCCACGGATCGGTGGCACCGCGATCCCGCATAGTCCAAACACGCTGCTTGCTCTCCCCCGCCATTCCCTCCGGCCGGTGTGCCGCGCCGGGAGCAGAAGCCGCATCATTGAACCGGATGACCCGTCAATCCGATTCTAGAGCGGGTTCTTCCGAACGAAATCGGCGTCGATACCTGCCGATCTCGCGCCATTCCATTCCTGCACCTGCTGGTCCTGGCGCAGTCGCAGACGCCGCCACTCGAGGGCTGCAAATATATCCTCCGACGATGAGCCGGTATTCACAGGGAGCGCAGCCGCGGCCTCGCGCTCGAAACGGGAGCCAAGCGCCGGATCGCTCCGCCAGGCGACCTCCCACCAGCCCACGATCTCTTCGCGTGCTGTGGCAAGGGCTGCCGCGGACGGCAAACGATCCCGCTTGAGATGCTGGTTCACACGCGGGCTTGCCGGCAGGAGATTCCACAGATCACCACAGGGCCAGGCCGACCATGGCAGGCAATGATCAATGTCGAGCCTGTTCCTGCCTGCCTCGAGTCGGGTTCCTGTCCAGACACAGGTGATCGGATGTCCCCGGTCGAGAAGACGCTTTGCGACGGAGCGGGCCAGCAGGGTGTCGCGCGCAGGATCGAGCCAGGCGAGCTGCGCCTCGACCTCCCCCAGGGCAACAGGCCGGCTCATCCGCTCACCGTAGGCTCGGACAAGCCGCGCCCATTCGGCGACAAGGACCGGCTCCACCCATGCTCCCAATCGCTGCAGCGTGCGCCAGACATGGCCGGGAACCGTCAGGCTGCCGAAGGCCCTGAGGACTTCACCGTCAAGCGTCAGCTCGCCGCGAAGCCGCGGCGGAGCAGTCGCAACGGCAACGAACACCGGCATGTCCGAATTGGGGAAGCGGGTATAGGTCGCCGGCATGTCGACAATTGTGCGCCTCGCCTCGACGAGCGCCCGAGCAATGGCAGCCGCACGATCACCGGTGAAGCGAGCCCCGATCCTGAGATCCTGGGCGGCGACATTTCCGGCGAGGAGGTCTCGAAAGCCGGCTTTCGCGAACCCGAGCCCGTCCGGCCCGGTGTTGCCGGGCATCTGGGGCAGGCCTGCCGCGACAAGCGGAAGATACATGCGGATCCAATTCAGCGCGACAAGGCCGAGGGGCACATCGACGGCATCCTCGTCCGTCCGCGGCACGGCAAGCGCGGGGCTCGCATCGGCGATGCGGGCTACAGCCCGCAGGAGCCCGAGCTTGTAGGTGGATGATTTTTCATCGTTGAGAATGACGCCCCGCAGCAACGGCAAGGCACCCGCACCGTCGTCCGGAAGACGCAGGCACATGGCGGTCCAGCGGACATCGGGCCGGCCGAGCCGATCATCGCTTGTCACTGACCGGAGAACGGCAAGACCGTGACTGCGTGCGAATGCCTCGACCTCCCCGGCCGGAGCGGGCCACATTGCGCGGCTTGGCTCGGACGGTCCCTCGCGCAAGCTCATCAGCACCACTCCACCGGGCTTGAGCAGGGTCGCGAGCTTCCGGAACGCCCGGGCCCGTGCCGGCGGCGGTATATGCATCCATACCGCGCTCAGCAGGATCAGGTCATAAGCAAGTCCGAGCTCATGGACGACATTCAGGTCCGGAAGACGGTCATCGAGCCAGCGGATGCGAGGATCAGGATGACGCCGCTGAGCCTCGGCCCGCATGCCGGCCGCCGGTTCGACCGCAACGACATCGTGTCCGAAGGATGAAAGCCATGCGGCATCCCGGCCGGATCCGGCTCCGACATCCAGCGAGAGGAGACCCGAACCACGCGGGATATAATCCGCAAGCGACGCATGCACGGCTTCAGCCGGCACGCTTTCGTACCTGGCCGCCAGATCTGCGCTTTGCAGGTCGTAGACTGAAATCGTGTCCGTCATCCGAGGAACCGTAAACCGCGTGCCTGCCGAAACGGCCTTCGGTCGCTTGGGCCGGCCGGCAAACTTTCCCGCGCAGACCGTTGTACCTGTAACAGGGGTGCGTCCGGAATGCCACCTGAACAGGTTATCCCCTCCTGAGGGATCAGCTGATCCTGCATCCCGGGACTTGATCACGGACGGGGCTTGGCGGAGCGTCCCTTCCTCAACTCGCCAAGCGCTTGGGCGTGTGCGACACGCCCCATCTTGATCTCGCGGGTGGCGCTCACAGCCTTGAGTGCCCGCCGGCCCGTAGAATGCTCACGCCGGCCATAACGGGACTGGGTGCCATCGCTTGCATGGCCGGCCATGATCGCCACCATCTCGCCCGCGCCCCATTGGGCCTTGGCATCGGCGAGGGACTGGGAACGATAGACGTTAGGCGTGATCGCCTCCCCAAGTTCCGGAAAGACAACCCGCCCGAGCCTCTCGATAGCCTTGCGCACGGCATCGGGCGACCGGATCGCGATGGTCATCTGACCGCCATTGGCCCTGCACTGTTCTACGAGTTCGTGGGCCACGGCTCCACAGCCTTCGACATCGACAACGCAGCGCGTCCGAACCCATTCGGTGGTCTTCGCAGGGCAGATATAGATAACGAGTTCTTCATCCTCAAAGCAGACAGTAGCGCCTGCGTACTCGTGCCCGCACCGGTCGCCGGGCACAAGATCCGCCAGTCGGCACCCGGTGATGTCGCTCGCGGCGAGCGCCCACCTGTGAGAGCTGTCTGCAGGCATCCGGTGCCAAATCCTGTCTCGCCAGTCGTCCGGCAGATCGGCCAGCAGGTAACGTTTGCTGCCAGTTCCGCGTCTCGGGCAGTCCTCCGACACAGCCCGCCAACGGGCAGCCCCCGATTCCTTGCCTTCACCGGCGCACCCCACTCCACCGTCACGGATGACGGCCGCGGCAACAGAGGTGATCAGGTCGTTGAGCTCCCGGGCGACACGACTGACCAGAGCCTGATCCGAACTGTCCAGCATCTGCCCGAGCTTCTGCCTCATTCGGTCGATGACATAGCGTCCTCCGTACCTGAGCGCGGACCGGCGCTTGCAATAAGTATCGTACGCATCCTGCGGGCGCAGAGGATCGAACACTCCCTCTTTATACATGGTGCGGATGATCTTGAGGTAGGTACGACGCGTCTCGCGGTTTCCCTGGCCCTCCGGCACTGCGGACATGAATTCGCGGGCCCGCTGGAGAGCGCGGAGATATTCGGGGGTTGCTTGTGCCATGATCAGGCCTCCTTCCTCTCGAAAAGAGCACAGGCCTTGGCAAGCAACGAATGGTTTGTCCGCTCTCATTCCGGGCTCCCATCGCCCAAATTTTTTGGGCAGGCCCCTAAATTCTCGGACAAGAAATGAATGTTCGGAATTCCATGCGAATGCTGGTAGTCTCGACTGGCCTTTGATCAGAACCGTCCACCTCGGCACATCGCGTCTCAGTACCGTGTCCAGCATAAAGTCAGAGCATCAAGTGATCCTCGGCCCACATTAAGCCCTGCTTTTCAGCGATGGTGGTTGGCATGTCCAAGTCGCACCTCACCCGCCGCGAGATGTACGATCTCGTATGGTCGCAGCCTCTGGAAACAGTTGCCGAGAACTTTGGGTTGCCCGAGGCTTCACTCAGGAAAATCTGTGACCATCATCGCGTGCCGATCCCACCACCTCGCTATTGGACGCAGAAAACCGATGGCAAGGACGTCAAGCAAACCCGCCTTTATCCGACCGACAATCCGCAGGACGAATGGGTTCACCTCGCACTCTCGTGTGCCCGGCCTCCCGCGACGCCACCTCGGGCGAATGCCTCGGAGCGTGGCCAGCGTCTGATCCGTTCCAGGTTATCTGTGGAAACCATGATAGAGCCGGTCGAGCCGCTTCATGATATCCATCCCACAGTCATGGAAACGGCCCGAACGCTCCGCGGGGCCACTCCCGATGCGGATGGCGCCGTGCGCGCTACTGGAAGCGGTGAATGTGGGGTTGTGATCGGGACCGCGAACATCGAGCGCAGCATACGAGTCGTTGATGGCTTGGCCCGGGCTCTTGAGAGCCGAGGTCTTGCTCTGCATGGCGCAGGCCGGTCGATGCAGATTACCTCGGGCGAGGACCAGGTCACCTTTTCCCTTACTGAAAGAACGGAAGTCGACCCGCATGTCCCGACATTGCGGGAGTTGGCCGGCGTGGAGCGCCGGCGAACGGACGGGACTCTTAATCCCCTCGCGGATCTTTGGAGAGCCGGATATGGACGCGCCGAGCCGGCCCCCGTCATACGGTTCACCGGATGCCTGATGATAAGGCTTGCCGATCAGCATGTCCGAGGAACGCGCCGGATCTGGCGGGACGGCAAAACTCGGAGGCTTGAAAACATTACCGGGGACATCGCAGATGGCATCGTTGCCTATTTGGACGGAATCCGGGCGCGCCGGGAGGAACTTGAACGCTTCAAGCGGGAATGGCGCTTAAGCGAAACTCTCCGCGCTCTTGCGCAGGCTCGGGAAGAACGGGAGAAGCGGCGGCGTGATTTCGTCAGCCGCTACACCGCCATCCTGGCCGAGATCACCGAACTTGAGACCTTTTTCGAACTGGTGCAACGCCGCAATTCCGCGAACGGTCGGGGCGAGCTTGCCCGGATCGTCATCTGGGTCAACGCTCGCCTGACCACCCTGCGTCGGCAGACGGAGCCCGACAGGATTGCGGCAGCCCTTACCGCAGAGGATCTCTTTCCGGAGACCGACGATCTGACGAGTTCGCCTCCAGACATTCTCGTTATTCCTGACGACGGGGCGAGCCGCTCTTAAGGTCAAGTACGCGACCTGCTCAAACACCGCACACGCAAGAATGGTTCGAAGTCGAGCGCGATACCCCGCAAGATTGATCGTGTCTCAGCTGAGAGCCATTTTCGTCCAATGTCCAAGACGCCCGACCACAAAGAGCGACGACCAAGCCTGTTCGCTATCCATTGCGCCCGCAGCTTTCCCGGGCTCCGGAGTTCCTATATGTGAGGCGGTCCTGCCGTGCGTCGGTCACAGGGTGCGCAGCAGCCGTCGCCAATGACAAATTGACAAAATGCCAAAACTCGTCGCATGGCCGTCTTGGCGCGTTCATCCACCGCTCGGCCCGAGCTTCCGCATGACCCCGCCAGAAACATGCTGCCCGCCGAGCGCAGCAGGAGATGTGGGTAAACCAGAACTTTGAAGGGCTGCCCTCGGAAAAAGCAATACGCCCCGGAAATGCTCCAGGTTGTGGTGTTTCCAGAGGCAAGCAGGACCATGTTGGCCCCGATCCGCAATCCAGAAAAGCCGATTTGGACCGTGCGGCTCGTGTAGACTGCTACATCAGCATGTCCTCACCAGTCCTGTTCGTCGTTAAACGAAAAGGGGCTCCTCCGGAGAGGAACCCCTTTCGTGACGTGACCCGCTCGCGATGTGGAGCGGATGTGGGCCCGAACGGCGTCGGGAAGACAACGCTTGGGTTGCCCGCACGCGTCAGGTGCGGATTTGCTCATCCTAGCGACCGACCGCTCCAGGAGCAAGGCGCGCCAGCAACAAACATGCCTTGCTTTAGATTATGGTTACCTGCGGGTTAAAGTGTCCAAAGAGCTTGGTGAGATACTTCGGTTAGACCGCCCCGTGATCAATCCTGCCGATCCGTTCGCCCATAAAATGAGGCCGGGCACCTTTCGATCATACAGCAGCAGTGACCTTCCTGGAGATCATCCCTGCGCATCCAGTTGCGCCGAGGTCTGGACTGTTGGGGGTGTTCAAGACCCTGATGACAAAATGACAAAATGCCAAAACCTGCCGCACGGCTCATGCGAAGATTGCAGCGTGTTGGCATGAGCACTCTTCCCAACCGGCGGATCACCCTCGACTGCCCCTACGGGCAAGCCAGGCACAGGGATTCACATGGCGCCGGAAACGTCCCATGCTGGGGGTGAGTGATTTGCCCCTGGACCGCTCCTGATGGTCACGTCCCACAGGCCCCTGCTGCGAGCCCACCAAGCCGCCCTGGCCAACCTTGTTGCCGCCATGGAGCGCGGGAAAGCATCAGAGATCAGCGACATCCTAGCGGCCGTGACGCCGGGCGGCGGCAAGTCCCTCCTCCCGGTCATCGCCGCAGCGCGTCTGGTCGAGGCTGGCCGGGTCGAGCGGATCTGCTGGGTTGTACCCCGCGACAGTCTTCGCCTTCAGGCCGAGGAAGCCTTTGCCGATCCGGTCTGGCGCGCCGCGCTCGGCCACGCCCTGTCAGTGCGTGCGGCTGACAACGAACCGGACCCCAGCCGCGGCCTGACCGGCTACGTCACCACCTACCAAGCCATCGCGGCAGCCCCGGACCTGCACTTGGCCGAGGTCCGCCGCCATCGCACCCTGCTCGTGGTGGACGAGGTGCATCATCTGCCCACCCTCGGCGAGGATGAGCCGGCTGCCCCGCCCTCATCCGGTCAAGCCCCCGCCTTGAGCGAAGAGGCCTCGGTCTGGAGTCGGGCGCTGCTGCCGCTGCTTGAATCCGCCACCCTGCGCCTGCTCCTCTCCGGGACCCTGGAACGGGCGGATGGCCAGCGTATCCTGTGGCTGCCCTACCGCACCGGTCCCACAGCCGGCACGCAGGAGGTCAATCTGGAAGCTCCCGGTTGGGCGATCATCGGCTATTCCCGGGCACAGGCGGTGGCGGAGCGCGCGGTGCTTCCGGTCACCTTCGGCGCGCTGGATGGCGAGGCGAGTTGGCTGCAGGCGGGACGAACGGCGACGGAAGGCGTTCGGCTCGGCCCGCATCGCCTGTCGGGACGGTCCCCGACCGTGACCACCCGCCCGGCCCTGTTCACCGCCCTGCGCACCGGCTTTGCCCGCGAACTGCTACAGGAGGCTTTCCGAGCCACGCGCACCCTGCGGGCTCACCGCCGGGCCGAGCGCGGGCTCCCCGCCGGTGAGCCCGCCCGGGGTCTGGGCAAGCTGCTCGTGGTGGCGCCCGACCAGCGCAGTGCCCGCCGCTACTGCGAGATGCTGCGGGGCTGGATGCCACCTCAGCAGGCCGCGCGGGACGTGCGGCTGGCGACTTCCGATGAGCGGAGCGCTCCCGAGGCGCTGGCCGCTTTCCGGCTCATGGCGGAGCCTGCGGTCCTGGTCACGGTGGCCATGGCCTACGAGGGGCTCGATGCGCCGGAGGTGGCGGTGGTGGCCGCCCTCACGCATATCCGCAGCCGCCCCTGGCTCGAGCAGATGATCTCCCGGGCTACGCGGGTGGATCCCCATGCCGGTTCCTACGAGAGCCAGAGCGCCCTTGTGTTCCACCCGGACGATCCGCTGTTCGCCCGTTTCCGCCGCAGCATCGAAACCGAGCAGGGCATGCTGGCACACCAGCGTCGGCGCAAGGCCGAGACTGGCACACCATCCTGGCTGGCCGAGTATCTCGCCATGCACCGGGACGAGGGAGAGGGACGCGGGATCACGCCTCTGGAGAGCAATGCGCTGGGGCTGCGCTATGCCACCCTGAGACCGGGCCCGGCCTTCGACGAGCTCCGCCCGGAGCGGCAGGTTGCCCCGGCGTCCCTGAGCGGGTCCCCGTCCGCGGCAGAGCGGCGCCTGCGGGCCCGCATCGGCGAGGCCGTGGCGGCCCAGGCGGTGGAGGACGAGGCCAACCGGCGGGTGCCGCATAGCGGAGAGGGGCTGTACCACCGCTACAATGCCGTGTTGAAGCGGGTGTTCGGCAACAAGGGACGAGCCCGGATGACCCTGCCGGAGCTGGAGGCTGCGTTAGCCTGGCTGGAGCGTAATCGACTTGTCGATCATCTGCACCTGTTGGAGGGCGATCCCCGCTATGCCTGGACGGCGGCACGGCGACGCCGGGCGGTCTGGAGCCGCTTGTTCGCCCATCCAGGTTCCGATCCGACCAGTTAACCTCGGGCGTGAGCCCTAAAGCCGGACACGATGAAACCGGTCGGTCGTGGTTCTGGATTCCGACGCTCCCGGCCTGGGCAGCCGGACCCTCATTCAGCTGACTACAAAGGGTTCAAGCAAGCCCTTGCTGCCCTCCGCCTGCCGTCGCGCCTCCCTCTTCAGGACGGTATGCAGAAGCATCCGACGGCCGGACAGCAATCCGCTTATCCGCCCGATCATCACAGACGCCGGCATTGACCCAGTCTGATCCGCGAGTTATCGTTCCCGATCCGTTCTCTTGGCAGGGGCCGCGTCGGTTGCGGCTCCGCCTCCATCGGAGTGGATACGCTCGGGCCATGGCCACTCACCCGGTATCGCGCACGCTGTTCTTCTTCGAAAAGCCCTCGGCGATGCGTCAGTTGCAGCGTTTCTTCAAGTCACCCAGCACGGTCTGCATTTCGGCCGAGGGGCACCTCTTGGCAGCCGAGGAACCCGGCAATGTGCGGGACGAGTGGAAGTCATGGCGCTTTGATACGCTGCCGATCGTGCTCGAGCGGATCCCGGTCACCTACGGCACCAGCCGCTCCGGCCAGTCGCACAAGCCCAAGGTCGAGGCGATCGAGCAGGCTCTTCGGGGCGTGGAGCGGGTGATCATCGCCACAGACCCAGGCCGGGAGGGCTCGATGATCGCCTGGGAGGTGCTCGAGCATCTCGGCTATCGCGGACGGGTGGACCGCCTCAAGCTCGGCGCCCTCGACGAGGTCTCAATCCGGCGGGCCTTCGCGGCAATGGCCAAGGAGCCTGACTCCGGCGAGCGGGACTATGCGGCCTACCTCGAGGCCCTGTGCCGCCAATACGAGGACTATCATCTTGGTCTCAACGGCACCCGCGCCATCTCCCTGCGGCTGCGGCCACCGGCCTTCCGCGAACCATGGCGCTTTGGCGGGGTGCAGACCCCGACGCTCGCGATTCTCGCCGATCTCGAGCAGCGCATTCGCAACTTCGTCCCGCAGGATTATTTCAAGATTGCTCTGAATGTCGCGACGGACGGCGGAGCCGAGATCACCCTCTGGCATGCCCCCAAGGACAAGATCCTCGACAAACAGGTGGCCGAGACGATCCAGCAGGCCGCCGCATCCTGGTCGGGACCCCTCGGCGTCGAGCAGAAGGATGTGCGCCGGCCGCCCCCTCGCTTGGTTTCCAAGGACACTCTTGCCCGCCGCTGCGCCAAGCGCTTCGGCTGGGATCCTCAGTATACGGCCAAACTCGCTCAGGACCTCTATGATCAGGGCTACCTGACCTATCCCCGCACCGAGTCCGAGCACCTGCCCGAGAGCCAGACAGGCGATGCCAGCGCGGTCATTGAAAGCGTCATTGGGCTCTTATCCGATCTTGCGAACCTCGTGCCGGCGGCGGGAGACCTCGTGTTTCGCAAAGGCAGCAAGGGCCATTACGTCAAGGATCCGGGCGAACATCACGCGATCGTACCGTTGCGCAAGGTGCCCCAGCCCGGCAGCATCAGCGGGGAGCATCTCCGCCTCTGGGAACTGGTAGCCAAGAGCTTCCTGGCGGCCCACCTGCCCGATGGCATCGATGCGCGTACCACGATCGCTGCGCAGGTCGCGACGCCGCTCGGGCCCAAGCGGTTTGCGGTCAGCGGCAGCGTGATCAGGGCACCTGGCTGGCGCGCCATCTATGGAGCTGAGGCCGACGAGGAGAGTGAGGCTGTTCCTGGGAAAGCAAAGCCGGACGAGGAGCCGATGACGGGGCGCCTGCCGTTGATCCAGGATACCGAGCCGGGCAAGGCAACCGAGGCTCGCATCGAGACGGCCAGGACCGAGCCGCCGCGGCGGATCACCCGCGGCGAACTGCCGGTCGTGATGGGCCGCCTCATCGATCAGGTGGAGGATCCGGCCCTTAAAGCGGCTCTGGAAAACCCGGCAAACCCGAATGAGCCCAAGGGGCTTGGGACCGCCGCGACGCGCGATAGCATCCTGCCCAAACTTCAGAAGAGCCAGTATGTTGACCTGCTGAAAGGCAAGGACCCACCGATCCAGGTCACCGAGGTCGGGCTTGCGTTCATCGCTGCCGTGCGTCGTGTCTTTCCCAGCTATGGTGACCCTGTCGGGCGGGCCACTTTCGAGGCTGACCTGGCCGAGATCGGACGGGCGGCGACACGGGATGAGGCCACTCGCCGCGCCGCAGCCTATCAGGAGCGAACCCGCAGCCGTGTCAGTGAGCTGATTACAACGATCGGTCAGTCGGACGCTGTTGCTCTGGATCCGACGCTCGCTCCCGCACCAGCCGCGGCGGATGAAAGGCCACCGACAAAGGCGATGATCGCCTTTGCGGCGTCGATCGCTGCCCGGCGGGGCTTGAAATTGCCCCGCGGGCTCAAAAGCAACAGTGCCATCTGTCGGGCCTTCCTTGACCAACATGCGCCGCCACGATCGTCCGGGCCGGCACAAGCAACACCCAATGCGGGCCCCAGGCCTCCAACCGAGGCGATGGTGCGCTATGCTCGTTCGCTCGCCGAACAGCAGGGAATCGAGTGCCCTCCAGACGTGACAGCCGAATTCACGGTTTGCCGAACCTTTCTGGATGAGCACTCACGGAAGACACAGACGGCTCAGTCAAGAAGCCGTCGGCCGGCTGCCTCGGCTGACAAGATCAATGACGGACGTGAGCGGATGCCTCCCAGGAAGTCCACGAGGGGAGGAACCAAGGCTCCTCGTCCCCGCATACGACCGCGCGTTGCCGCTCAGGCCAGAGACGAATAGCCGTCGATGGTATGGGTGGAGCGGCCGACCTTGTGCGGGCACGGCAAGCCGAGACGTCCTGATCACTCACGCATCAGTCAGAAGTTCGCCTTTCACAGTGTTAATTCGAAATTGGCTGCAAGCCGTGTACCGGCCGGAGGATCCACCTCTCCCGAACTAAAACGGGCCTCCGAAGAGGCCCGTTTCATGCGTTGGCGCACCGTTCCCCGATTAGAAGTCCATGCCGCCCATACCACCCATGCCGCCGCCCGGCATCGCGGGAGCGGCCTCCTTCTTCGGCAGCTCAGCCACCATGGCTTCCGTGGTGACGAGCAGGCCGGCGACCGAAGCCGCATCCTGCAGGGCCGTGCGGACGACCTTCGCCGGATCGACGATGCCGGCCTGGAGAAGATCGACGAACTCCTCGGCCTGGGCATCAAACCCGAACGTCTCGGACTGGGCGTTGTCGGTGATCTTGCCGACAACGATCGAGCCTTCCACGCCGGCGTTCTCGGCGATCTGACGGATCGGAGCCTCGAGCGCCCGCAGCACGATGTTGATGCCGGCCTGAATGTCCGGATTGTCACTCGTCAGCTTGGCGACCGCCGCCTTGGCGCGCAGCAGAGCCGTGCCGCCGCCGGGAACGATGCCCTCCTCGACCGCCGCCTTGGTGGCATGCAGGGCGTCGTCGACGCGGTCCTTCTTCTCCTTCACCTCAATCTCGGTGCTCCCGCCGACATGAATCACTGCGACGCCGCCCGCGAGCTTCGCCAGACGCTCCTGTAGCTTCTCACGGTCGTAGTCCGAAGTGGTCTCCTCGATCTGGGCCTTGATCTGCTGGATGCGGGCTTCAATGTCCCGGCGATCGCCAGTCCCGCCAACGATGGTGGTGTTTTCCTTCTCCACCCGAATGGTCTTGGCCCGGCCGAGCATGTCGAGCGTGACATTCTCGAGCTTGATGCCGAGGTCTTCGGAGATGGTCTGACCGGCGGTCAGGACCGCGATGTCCTCGAGCATGGCCTTGCGGCGATCGCCGAAGCCCGGAGCCTTCACGGCGGCGATCTTCAAGCCGCCCCGCAGCTTGTTCACGACCAATGTCGCAAGCGCTTCACCCTCGATGTCCTCTGCAATGATCAGCAGCGGCTTGCCGGTCTGAACGACAGCCTCGAGGATTGGCAGCATGGATTGGAGCGAGGACAGCTTCTTCTCGTGGATGAGGATGTAGGGGTCCTCAAGCTCGGCAACCATCTTCTCGGCATTGGTGATGAAGTAAGGAGAAAGGTAGCCGCGGTCGAACTGCATGCCTTCCACGACATCGAGTTCCGTCGCAGCCGTTTTGGCTTCCTCGACGGTGATCACGCCCTCGTTGCCCACCTTCTGCATAGCTTCCGCCAGCATGCGGCCGACCTCGGCGTCGCCGTTGGCCGAGATGGTGCCGATCTGGGCAATCTCCTCGGAGGAGGCCACCTTCTTGGCGCGGGACTGGATGTCCTTGACGGCTTCACCCACGGCCATGTCGATGCCGCGCTTGAGATCCATCGGGTTCATGCCGGCGGCCACCGCCTTGGCGCCCTCGCGGACGATGGCCTGAGCCAAGACCGTCGCGGTCGTGGTGCCGTCACCAGCCACCGTGCTGGTCTTGCTCGCCACCTCGCGCACCATCTGGGCGCCCATGTTCTCGAACTTGTCGGAGAGTTCGATTTCCTTGGCGACGGTGACGCCGTCCTTGGTGATGCGCGGAGCCCCGAAGGACTTCTCGATCACCACGTTGCGGCCCTTGGGACCGAGGGTGACCTTCACCGCATCGGCGAGGATGTCGACGCCGCGCAGCAGCTTCTCGCGGGCGCCTGCAGAGAATTTGACTTCCTTAGCTGCCATACTCGCTTCTCCTGTGCTGATTGTTCTCTGGATTGGTGCTCAAGCGGCCTTTTGGGCGGCAGCAGTCCGTTCGATTACGCCCATGATGTCGGATTCCTTCATGATCAGAAGATCCTGACCGTCGATACGCACCTCGGTGCCGGACCACTTGCCGAACAGCACCCGGTCGCCGGCCTTCACGTCGAGGGCAACCACCTTGCCGTTCTCATCGCGGGCGCCGGGGCCGACGGCGATGACTTCGCCCTCTTGCGGCTTTTCCTTGGCGGTGTCCGGGATGATGATGCCGCCGGCCGTCTTCTCCTCGGCCTCGATGCGGCGGACGACGACGCGGTCGTGCAAGGGACGAAAGGTCATGGGTGCCTCCTCGTGTTGTTCTTGAATCGGGAGCACTCGTCTGCGCCGGGCAGCTGCGTTAGCACTCGACGCATGAGAGTGCTAACGGGAGATAATCATGCGACAGGAGGGGCCGCAAGCCCATCCTTATGGATAGGTGGAGTTCGAGGCGAACCTGATCTGCAGGAGCAACGTTGAACCTGCATAAGCCTGCTTGGCCGTTCGGAGGTTCAGTCGTGTTGAGTTTTGAGGCCGTTGAAGAGGTCTGTGAGAGCAAGCAGACGACGCTTGTCATCCACCCGGCAATCCGCCGCGCGATCAAAGGATACGAGGAAAGCTTCTACGTCGGCTTACGCTGTTACCTGGCTGGAGACTCCGACGGTGTGTACTTCCTCCCTCTCCAAGGGGGCGGGTACGTGCGCCTCATTTTCTCGAAGCGGGTCTCGTCCGGAGGACACAAGCTCCTCAGGATCGACCCGCTGACGAAGGAGGGGCTGGCGCGGATCAAAGCCTCCTTGGTCTACTGAGCGCCTCGGCCTCGGGCCATGAATTTCCGCATCGGTGCAATCACTCGCAAGCTGACAGCGGCACGTCGGCCGGGGCGTACGCCCGATATGGTGGAGCAAGCCATCCGAACATCGGAACCATCGCGCCTTCACCGATAGCCGGAGGCCTGCAGCTCGAACAACTCGGCGTAACGCCCACCCGAGGCAACAAGCTCTTCGTGCGAGCCGGACTCCACAACATGCCCGTTCTCCAGAACGAGAATGCGATCCGCCATGCGCACCGTCGAGAACCGGTGTGAAATCAGAACTGCGGTCTTTCCCAGGCTGAGATCCCGGAACCGCTGGAAGACCTCGTATTCCGAGCGGGCGTCGAGAGCGGCGGTTGGCTCGTCCAGGATGAGCACCTCGGCATCCCGCATGTAGGCCCGCGCGATGGCGATCTTCTGCCATTCGCCTCCGGAGAGATCCGCCCCCTCGTGGAAGCGTTTGCCAAGCGGCTGGTCATAGCCCCGGGGGAGGCGCTGGATGATGCGATCGGCGAGGCTGCGCTCCGCCGCCTGCTGGATCCGGGTGCGGTCATCGGTGACCTCGATCCGGCCCGCCCCGATGTTCTCGCCGGCCGTGAAGTGAAACCGCACGAAATCCTGGAAGATCACACCGATGTGGCGCCGCAGGTCGGCTAGATCGAATTCGCGCAGATCATGGCCATCGAGAAGAATCCGTCCCTCCGTCGGGTCGTAGAGGCGGGCCAGGAGCTTCACGATCGTGGTCTTACCGGCGCCATTCTCTCCGACCAAAGCCACGACCTCTCCGGCTCTCAGCGTCAGGCTCAGGTGACGGACCGCCCAGCGATCCGAGTCCGGGTACCGGAATCCCACGTTCTCGAACACGATCCCCGACCGCAGCGGCTGCGGGAACGGCCGTGGGTTTAGCGGTGATGCGATGTTCGGACGGACATCGAAGAAGGAGAACAGGTCCTCCAGGTACAGCGCCTGCCCGGCAATCTGGGAAAACCCCAGAAGCAATCCCTCGAGCAGGCCGCGCAGGCGCAGGAACGAGCCGGACAAAAACGTTAGGTCGCCGAGGCTGAACTCGCCCCGGACGGTTCGCCACACGATCAGAGCATAGGCTAGGTAATAGGCGCAGGATGCGAGGGCCGCGAAGAGGGTGCCCCAGGCCGCCCGGCGGATCGCAAGCCGCCGGTTGTCCGCGTACATCCGATCCGCGAAGCCCCTGAAGCGCTCGACCAGGAAGGCATTGAGGCCGAAGAGCTTGACCTCCTTGGCGGTATCGACGCTCGAGCCGAGATAGCGGATGTAGTCGAGCTGACGCCGTTCCGGCGTGCGGAAGTAATTGAGCCGGTAGCCCTGCGCGTTGAAATGCACCTCGCCGACAAAGGCTGGTAGAAGAGCGAGGATGATCAGGATGATGAGCCAGGGCGCATAGGCCAGCAGGCCGCCGGCGAGCGACAGGGCCGTGAGCACGTCCTGGACCTGCCCAAAGATCTGGGTCAGGAGCGTGGTTCTCCCGGTGACCTGACGGCGGGCCCGCTCCAACCGGTCCTGCTGATCGCTGCTTTCGAACTGCTCGAGATCCAGCGTCGTCGCATGCTCCATCAGGCGCACGCTGGCGAAGTTGCTATAACGCTCGGACAGGAGAGAGTCGACGAGGGAGTTGGTCCGCCCTAGGAGATCGGCCATGATGGCGAGGCCCAGCTCCAGAAGGAGCAGCCCGCCGAGAGCATCAAGCCGGCCACTCGTGATCCAATCGCCGAGGCTTCCGCCCGGCGAGGGGAGCCGGGTCTGGGCCACGACCTCGTCGATGATAAGCTTGCCGACATAGAGGACCAGAATTGGCAGGGCCGAGCGGGTCAGCCGCAACCCGAAGCTCGCGATCGTGAGCCCGGGGCTGGCCTGCCAGACCAGGCGGAACAGGGACGGGAGGTGACGCAAGGCACCGATCCGCTCACGCAGGGAGCGGCTGGTGGGGAACACGGAAGCGGCCATCCCATTTAGATGGGAGTCCGAGGTCCCTTCGTCGAGCCAAGGGCTTGCCGCAGCCGGTTGGCCCCTTTGCGAATGTCGCCGCACGTGCATAGTCTCCCCGCGCAGGCGCCGAGCACGCTCCGGCTGGGAGTTTCGGATCGGATCAGCCCGTGAAGCGGTGAAACACTCTAGAGGATCCCCCCATGGACATCCGAGTTGCCGGATCGATCGCAACCAGGCGCGCTCCCGCTGACGCCTTTACCGGCACGGTTTGGCACGACCCGATCATCGATGCGCCGGCCCCCGCCCGGCTTCGCGCCGCCAGGGTCAGCTTTGAGCCAGGCGCCCGCACCGCATGGCATACGCACCCGCTGGGCCAGACCCTGCATATCCTCTCCGGGGTCGGCCGGATTCAGACCTGGGGTGGACCTGTCCGGGAGATCCGGCCGGGCGACACCGTCTGGATCCCTCCCGGCGAGAAACACTGGCACGGAGCCTCACCCGGCATCGGCATGGTGCATCTGGCCATGCAGGAGGCGCTTGACGGATCCCATGTTACCTGGATGGAGCATGTGAGCGACGAGCAGTACAACGCCGCACCGGAGGCATGAACCGGGCTTCCTCCCCTCGGCTCCTTGCTCGTGATCCGATGTAAGGACGAAAAGTCAGACCGTCTCGGAGAGCGCCATGACAGACCACGACCATGACAGCCACCACGATCCGCACGAGCACTGGAAGCACCATGGCGTCCAGGTGATCAAGGGCGACCGGCTCGATCCGAACACCGCCCAGACCCCGGGCATGTTTCGCCAGGCCGCGATCAATCATGCCCGGGTGGGGGCCCAGAAGATCTGGGCGGGCACGGTTTCGATCCAGCCGAATGCCAAGACCGGCGTACACCACCACGGCGAACTGGAGAGCGTCATCTATGTCGTGCGGGGCAAGGCCCGCATGCGCTGGGGCGAGCGGCTGGAGTTCGTCGCCGAGGCCGGGCCTGGGGATTTCATCTATGTGCCGCCGTTCGTGCCCCACCAGGAGATCAACGCCAGTCCCGACGAGCCCCTCGAATGCGTCCTGGTGCGCAGCGACAACGAAGCCGTTGTGGTGAACATCACCGACGTGGACCCGGTCGAAAAGCCTGAAGAGGTCTACTGGGTCGACCCGATTCACAAGCAGCCGGAGTAGGGCCAGGACAGCGGCTCAGAGAGCGGCCAAACGTAGCCGTTGCTTTATATAGGCCGGAAGCGGGTTCACTCTGCCCTCCCGCTCGCCCGCGAGATCAACCCCGAGGACGGAATTCACGCCCCCATGCAAGCCTACAAGACGCTAGAAGAACGCTTTGCCCGCATCAGCTCGATCGAGGATGCGATCGGCATTCTGCAATGGGATGCTGAAACCCTGATGCCGGAGGGCGCCGCCGACAGCCGCTCCGACCAACTCGCAACGCTCAAGGGCATCGCCCATGAACTTCTGACCGCACGTGACACGGGCGACCTTCTGGGCCAGGCAGATCAGGACGGCGACCAGCTCGACGAGTGGCAGCGCGCCAACCTGCGTGAGATGGGCCGGATCTATCTCCATGCTGCCGCGGTTCCGGCCGATCTCGTCGAGGCCAGCTCCAGGGCAGTCTCCCGAGCGGAGCTGGTGTGGCGCGAGGCCCGGCAGAACAGCGACTTCGCCCTGCTCCTCCCGCACCTGTCCCAGGTGCTCGCCCTTCAGCGGCAGATCGGACAGGCCAAGGGCGAGGCGTTGGGGCTGTCTCCCTATGACGCTCTCCTCGACGGCTACGACCCGGGTCTCCGTCAGGCCGCCATTGCCCCCCTCTTCGCCGAACTCCGCGCCGAGCTGCCGGACCTGATCCGGGAGGCCCAGGAGCGCCAGAAGGATCGCCCTGCCATCCAGCCGCTCGACGGCCCCTTCCCTGTGGATGACCAGCGACGCATCGGCGAGCAGCTGATGAAAGCGGTCGGGTTCGATTTCAAACGCGGGCGGCTCGATGTGAGCCTGCATCCGTTCTGCGGCGGATCCACTGGCGACGTCCGGATCACCACCCGCTACAGCGAGGCAAACTTCATGAGCGCGCTCATGGGAGTGCTGCATGAGACCGGGCATGCGCTCTATGAACAGGGCCGCCCGGAGGCGTGGCGGCGTCAGCCAGTCGGACTTGCGCGTGGAATGAGCCTGCACGAGAGCCAGTCGCTGCTCATCGAGATGCAGGCCTGCCGGAGCCGGGAATTCGTCACCTATCTCGCACCCCTCGTACGGGAGACGTTCCAGGGAGAGGGGCTGGCCTGGAGTCCGGAGAACCTCCATCGGATCCTGACCAGGGTGGAGCCCGGCTTCATCCGCGTGGATGCCGACGAGATCACCTATCCGGCCCACATCCTGGTCCGCTACACGCTCGAGAAGGCACTGATCGCCGGTGACCTCCCGATTGAGGACCTGCCGTCCGCTTTCAACGATGAGGTTGAAAAGCTTCTCGGCCTTACTGTGCCCGATGACAGCCTGGGCTGCCTGCAGGACATCCACTGGCCCGGTGGCGCGTGGGGCTACTTCCCGACCTACACGCTCGGGGCCATGACGGCGGCCCAGCTCTTCAGAGCTGCCTGTGAGGCGGATGCGGACATCCTCTCAGGCCTGGCGAAGGGTGATTTCGCACCGCTTCGGACCTGGCTGCGCGCCAACATTCATGAGAAAGGCAGCCTGATGACCACCGACCAGCTCCTGGTTGCAGCAACCGGGCAGCCGCTGACAGCGGAGGTCTTCCGCGCTCACCTGCGGGAACGGTACCTCGCGCACTGAGTCTTGCGCCCGACATGCGTTGATCCATGTTGTCTCGGGACCAGGATCGATCTGTGGGCAAGTGGCAGGAAAAGAGTCTGAGACACGAATGAAAGCAGTCGGCTTCAGCTTAAGCCGGGTGGCGTGCAGGATCCTCATCCTGCTGCCCGGGATCCTCATGTCCCTTGGGCTGGTCGCCGAACGGGCGGCAGCGCAGCCCGCTCCTGATCCGTGCCGGCCGGTCCGGTTTGCAGACAGTGCCTTCGTGGTCTGCACGGTGGATTTGCGCCGGTACGACGTGAGGCTGTTCTGGCGCGGGCCGGACGGGTGTCAATCGGCTTCCAAGTTTGACCCTCGATCAGCATCCAATTCTGACCCTGCGAGCATAAATGCAGTGCCGCCTTTCTGCGGCTTCATCAGATCCGGTTCTTGAAGCGCCAGCTCTCGTTGCCGGTCTCGACGATCTCGCAGTGGTGGGTCAGCCGGTCGAGCAAGGCCGTGGTCATCTTCGCGTCACCAAAAACGCTCGGCCATTCCCCAAAAGCCAGGTTGGTTGTGACGATCACAGAGGTCTGCTCGTACAGCCGACTGATCAGATGGAACAGAAGCTGGCCACCCGATTGGGCAAACGGCAGGTAGCCGAGTTCGTCCAGCACAACGAAGTCCATGCGCGAGAGATAGTCCCCCATCCGACCCTGCCGGCCCGCGCGGGTCTCAGCCTCCAGCCGGTTGACCAGGTCAACCACGTTGTAGAACCGCCCGCGGGATCCAGCGCGAATGCACGCTCGTGCAATCCCTATCGCCAGATGGGTCTTGCCTGTGCCGGTGCCGCCCACCAGGACGACGTTGCGCTCCTGGGTCAGGAACTCCCCACCGGCCAGATCCCGCACGAGGCCTTCGTTGATCGGCGTGCCGGAGAAGACAAAGTCCTCAAGGTCCTTGGCCAGGGGCAGTTTGGCAATCGTCATCTGGTACTTGATCGAGCGCGCCTGCTTCTCGGCGATCTCGGCAGACAGAAGATCGCCCACCACCCGCTGCGGTTCGTGACTGCGCTTGACGGCCGTCGTGATGATCTCGTCATAGGCCGACCTCATGCCATAGAGCTTGAGGTTGCCCATCGCCGTAAGGATCTCAGTCCGTTCCATCATACAGCCCTCCTGATGCTGTCGTAGCGGGCACAATCGGCCTGCGGCTCATGCCGGAGCCGCAACGCCTGTGGGGTCGTGATCGTCAGTGGCGGGGCAGGCTCGCGGTGCCGGGCGAGAATGTTGAGGATCACGTCAGCGGACCAGACGCCTTCACTTAGCGCCTCGGCACAGGCAGCCTCAACCGCCGGCAGTCCATCGCTCAGCACCGCTGCCAGGATGCTGACCATCTGGCGGTCGCCATCATGTTGGCCGGCAAGCTTGCGCCGGACACGCTCAAGGGCGGCGGGCAGAACCCAGTCCTTGAACGGAGCCCCATTGCGCAGAGCTCCCGGCTTGCGGGCCAGGACCGGCACGTAATGCCAGGGATCGAAGATCGTCTGATCGCGGCCGAAGCAGCGGACATGCTCCGCGACGATCCGGCCGTCCTGGCGGCATTCAATCCGGTCGGCATAGGCCCGGATCTCCACCGGGCGCCCGACTGCGCTGGCGGCCACCGAGTACTTGTTGGAGTCGAAACGAACCAGAGAGGTTCGGGAGACAGACGCGGGAATGGCGTGAAAGCCATCGAACGGTCCGGGATAGGGCACCAGGCTGGCCCGTTCCGCCTCAAAGACTTGCCAGATCGTCCGCTCGCGGTGCTCGGGATGAGCATGCGCTTTGGCATAGGCAATACACTGATCAAGCAACCAGGCATTCAGCTCGTCATAGCTCTTCACCCGCAGCCGCGGGGTGAAGAAGCGCTCACGTACAAGCCCGACCTGGTTCTCGACCTGGCCCTTCTCCCAGCCGGAGGCCGGCGTGCAGGCGACCGGCTCGACCAGGTAATGCCCGCACATCTGGAGGAAGCGACGGTTATAGGCACGCTCCTTGCCCGCAAAGATGGCGTCCACCGCCGTCTTCATGTTGTCGTAGATGCCGCGCCGGCAGGTGCCCTTGAAGAACGCGAAGGCGCGATCATGAGCGTCGAACACCATCTCCTGGCTCTCACGCGGATAGGCTCGCACGAACATCATGCGCGAGTGGCAGAGCCGGACATGGGCGACTTTGACGGTCACCGGCATGCCGTTGAGCAGGATGACCTCATGGCTCCAGTCGAACTGATAGGCTTCGCCCGGCGCAAAGCTCAGGGGCACGAAGACGGCGGTCGCAGAGGTGGACTGCTCCCGACGCCAGCTCCTGGCATAGCGGCGTACGGCGTCATAGCCGCCCTCGTAGCCAAGACCCCGCAGCTCCTCGAACAATCGGATCAGGGTCAGACGTTCCCGAGCGGGCTTGGCGTCGTTAAGCGCCAGCAGTCGATCCAAGTCCTCCCTCCAGGGGCCGATCCGCGGCAGAGGCTGGCGTTCGCGCTCGTAGCGGAACTCGGTGGCTCCCGAGCGCAGCACCTTGCGGACGGTGTTGCGCGCGATGTGGAGCTCGCGGGCGATCTGCTTGATCGTCTTGCCGCGCACGAAGAACTCGCGCCGGATCCGTGCAATCGTGTCCACGCCCTTCATCCCCTGCCACCTATCCTGATCCAGGACAGGCAGTGTGCTCGCATGACAGCCGCAGGGGTCAAATTTGGACGCCGATCCCCCGTCTCAGAGGGTCAACATTGCACGCCGAAACACATCTGACCCAACTTGCCGAAGCGGCGGTCAACCTGAAGGCTGCTTGAGCCGATTTCAGCGCGGCACCTCGCATCCGGATCGTGGGGTGGCCGGATTCACGGCCGCTCGTACAGCCCTCTGCCTGGTAAGTGCCCCTAAATCACAGGCTCGATTAGCGCGGCAGGCCTGGCCTCATGGTTCGGACCGCCGCCACGAGAATACAGGTGCTGTCAGCACGGCAAGGCGCGACGGGGCTGCTCCGCAAGCCTCTGCTCGCGATCGATCAGAGCCAGGGTTGCCTGGATGCGCGGAGGAAGCGGTTGTCTGATGACCTCCGCATAGATCGAGCGAAGATCTTGTCCGATCCGGCGCAGGAGCTCGGCATCGCTCATTACCAATGGTCGCCCACTGTCCGATCCGTTCTCCATTCTGGCCTCCTGATCCGCATCCAGGCCTTGGGTACAGCGGCGTTAGCCCCTCGTTAACCATCTTCTTTTTCGTCTGTGGAAACCGGGCAGAACCCTCCCGGCGCCCGTCTTCTGCCCTTGCCCGTCCAACATTACAGGCGGTTTCGGGATTTCCCATGGACGACGCCGACATCAACCCGAATCGCCGCAAAAAAGCCCTGAAACAAACAGAGAACATCTGCCGTTCGGAAAGGAGAGCATCCTCGTCAGTGGTGCCATCCAGCGATACAGTCGGAGAGGCCGGGTACAATACCCGGCAGGCACCATGAACCAGATGATTCGACCCTCA
>Ga0182741_1000198_pt1 | contig 93802 bp, 83 predicted proteins | sample eDN5th37CBELigOP_FD_128874 | JGI IMG/M metagenome (GOLD analysis project Ga0182741, IMG submission 128874) | Enriched Organic Plus compost microbial communities from Emeryville, California, USA - eDNA 5th pass 37_C BE-Lig OP (version 2) (version 2) ...
CCTCCCGCGAGTCGCGTCGAGCGTATGGAGGCCCCATGAGACGCTTCGCCCAACCCGCCCTAGCCGCGCTTGTCGTCCTGGTGCTCGCAGCCTGTACCGTCGACGGTGGCGGCGGTCCGCCGCCCGCCGACCCGCTGGTGGCGCGCACGGACGGCGGCAACACGCCGTCGGCCACCGTGGACCTGGCCCCCGGCGAGTGGGAGGACTTCGAGCTGGTCCTCGACTCCGTGAGGTCGTTCGACCTGGCCTACGCTGAGCTCGACACGACGCAGCCCGCCGTGGTCGAGCTCCGCGGCGGCACGTACTGGACCGTCATCGCCAGCAGCTCGACGCCCAACTACTTCGTGCGCGGCGCCATCTCCGGCGTCCCACGCCCGGTGCCCAGCGCCGCGGCCGAGGAGCTCGAGCCCGCGACGATCGCGACGAACGTCGTCTGCCGCGGCCCCTGCGTGCTGTTCGACCCCGGTTCGGGCAAGTTCTACCTGAGGGTCGTCAACACCGGCAGCACCGGCCTGGTGGCCGACCTCTACCTCTACGGCGCCTCGTTCTCCGATGAGCACGAGCCCGCCAACGACCGCCGCACCACAGCGCCGCGCCTGCAGGACGGCGAGAGCGGCGCGCTCGAGCTCCTCGGCGACGTCGACTACTGGCTGGCCGACGCCGAGGCGAACGTGAGGGTCCAACCCGTCAGCGGCGGTCTGGCCATCGAGGCGACCGTCTACGACGGCTGCGGCCTGGCCGTGGCCGGTCCGTACGACGGGGGCGAAGCCTTCAGGGTCTACCCGGGTGAGGCAGTGCGCGTGCGGGCGGCGCAGAACCGGGCCGCTCCCGCCGGTCGCAGCCGCTACGACCTGCTCGTCAGCGCGCCTTCGGGCGCCGCGGCGCCCAGGGACCTCGGCTGCACCGAGGTCGTCGCGAACACGAACCCGGACGCGCCCGTAGCCAACGTGTTCCTCAGCGGCGGCGCCACCGCGACGTTCCTCGTCGACGTGCCGTCCTCGGTGCGCTCGCGCGACGTCATCCAGTTCGAGGTGAGCGGGGCGGCCAGGCTCGAGGTGCTCTCGGGCGGCACGGTGCTCTACTCGAGCACCTCGGCCGACGTCTTCTTCGCCGGCTCGCTCGCGGCCACGGCGGCGCCCGAGCTGGAGCCGGCGGCGGTCTCCGTCGCCCGCGTCTGCGCCGGGCCCTGCGTGATCGAGCCGGGGCCCGCGCCCGACTACACGCTGCGCGTCACCAACCTCGGGTCGGGGCGGAACGTGCAGGTCTTCGCCTTCGGGCGCTCCTTCGACGACACGACCGAGCCTGACAACGACTCGCGCGCCACCGCGCCGGCCATCGCCGACGACAGCGGCGCCATCGAGTTCGTGGGCGACGTGGACTACTGGTACGTGCCCGCGACGGGGACGGTCAAGTTCGAGACGGTCGTCGGCGGCGTCCCGCTGGTGGCCGACATCGTCGGCCCGGTGGGGAACGTCATCAGCGCCAACCTGCAGCCCGGCAACCTCGCCGTGCAGGCGGGCGAGTTCCTTCGGGTCCGCGCCGCCAACGCCAACGCCGCGGCAGTGGCAGGGAGGAGCACCTACTTCCTCTACTACTAGCGGGTAGACTCGGCGGCATGCCGAGAACAGCCGGGCGCCTGCTGGCGGCGGCGCTCCTGCTCGTGCTGGCGCAGTTCGCCGCCGCGCAGGTCTGTCGCCAGGAGCTGGTGGGCGCCCTGCAGGACCGCGACCTCCTGAGGCCCGCCACCGGGGTCGACGCCGCATTGCTCATGCGACGTGCCGTCGAGCTCGTCGAGCCGGCCCTGCCAGCGCTCGTCAGCTTCAGGGAGGTGGGCGTGCCGGAGGACCACCCTGCCTACGAGGACGTCGGGTGGGTACGGGCCCGCCGCCTCCTGCCGCCGACGTGGGGACCGGGTGCCCTGGACGCCGAGGCGTGGCGCGAGATGGTCTCGCGGTTCCTCGGTTGGTACAAGCTCGACGGCCCGCTGCCGGACGCCCCCGCCACGGTCGGCGACCTCGTGGAGGACATGTCCGCCACGCTCGACAGGGTGGGGCGGGCGGTGCGTCCCGCGGCGCTGCTGGCCTGGGACCCGCGGGACGACGACAAGCTGTCGTTCTGGGCCATCATCTGGAACTGGACTGTGTACCCGCGGCTGCTGGTGTTCAGGCCCGACCCCTCGGTGGACCTGCGGGGGTCGCCGCGCGACGTGCTGCCGCACCTGAGCAACTGCGCCGTGCGCGTGGCCGCCTACATCACGGCGCCGGAGGACACGGCCAAGAGCCTCTTCCTGGCCCACAACGAGTCGCGGATGTTCGTCGTGGCCACGCAGCCTGAAGCGCAGGGGTGGCCGCTGGAGGTGCCGCAGGACGCCGAGCTGGACGCCTTCGCCTTCGCGTTGCCCGAGCTGTCGGGGGCGCGCGTCTACGCGGCCGTGTTCGACGGTCCCGAGGTGGGCTTCGGCACGATCCTCAGGCTCATGACCAGCGTGCGCACGAACCTCTCGCCTGCCGGGTTCCTCAGCCACCTGCAGTCGCCATGAGCGGCGGTCGGGTCAGGCGGGCGACGAAGCCGTTCTGAGGACGAGCGCGGCCTCGATGTCGTCGCGCATCGCCGCGGCGGCCGCCCTGGCCATCGCCGCCACCTCTTCGAAGGTGGTCGCCTCCTCGAAGCCGCGGCCGTTCGTGAGCGTGCGGCTGGCGCTGACGACCGCGCCGAACCCGGCGCCGTCGAACGCCGGCGCCACGTCGACGCCCGCCGCGCCCTGCGCCCCGTAGCCGGGGACCAGCAGAGGCGAGCGGGGGAGGGCGGAGCGCAGCCAGGGGAGGTCACGCGGCGCGCCAGCCACGGCGCCGACGGCCGTGTACCCGTCCTCGTCGGCCTCCAGCCCCTCGGCGATGGCCGTGAGCCTGTCCGCCACGCGCGAGGCCACGGTGCCCCCGGCGGCCAGCTCCAGGGCCTGCACGTCGCCGCTGCCGGGGTTGGAGGTGCGCACCAGCACGAGCACGCAGCGGCCGGTGCGGATGGCGGCGTCGACGAACGGCTGCACCGTGTCGAAGCCCAGGTACGGGTTGACCGTCAGGGCGTCGGCGGCGAAGGGCCCGTCCTCCAGGTAGGCGCGCGCGTAGGCCTCGGCCGTGGTGCCGATGTCGCCGCGCTTGGCGTCCATGATCACCGGCACGCCCAGGTCGCGCGCCAGGGAGGTCAGCTCCGCCAGCAGCGCCAGCCCGCCGGGGCCCAGAGCCTCGAAGAAGGCCGCCTGCGGCTTGCAGGCGGACACGAGGTCGGCAGTGGCCTCGAGGACGGTGGACAGGTAGCGGCCCACCGCCGACACGACCCGCGGGTCCCATGCGGAGGCGGCGCCGAGCCGCGCCGGGTCGGTGAGGGGGTGGGCCTCGGGGCGCGGGTCCAGCCCCAGGCAAGCCCGGGTGCCGAGCCGCGCCTGACGCTCGCTCAGGCGCTGCGAGAACGGCGCGGCCTTGGTGGCGAGAGCGCTCAAGACCGCGCCGCCCCGCTCAGGCCGCCGAGCGGCCGTGGCAGTGCTTGTACTTCTTGCCGCTGCCGCAGGGGCAAGGGTCGTTGCGGCCGACCTTGTCCTCGACCCTTATGGGCGTGGTCGGGCCGCCGGTCTGCGGCGGCACGGGGCCGGGCCCGCGCGCCGCCGCCGCGGCGGCGGCCACCGGCGCGGCCGCCGGGGCCGAGTAGCTCACCGCCGCCGGCCTGGCCGCGCGGCGCTGGCGTCCGCGGTCGAGCGCCTCGCCGGTCTGCACCTGCACGCGGAACAGCAGCTTGGCGACGTTGAGCCTGATGTTGGCCTTCATCTCCTCGAAGAGGTTGAAGCCCTCGAAGGCGTACTCCTGCAGAGGGTTGCGCTGGCCGTAGCCGCGCAGGCCGATGCCCTGGCGCAGCACGTCCATGTTGTGGAGGTGCTCCTTCCAGTGCTGGTCGACGACCTGCAGGACTATGAAGCGCTCGAGCTCGCGCATGAGCGGCGCGCCGAGCTCCTGCTCACGCTGGGCGTAGGCTTGCTCCACGACCTCGACGAGCGCGTCGGTGACCTCGTTGGGGTCCTTGCCCCGGTACTGCTCCATGTCCACGGCCGCCAGCGCTGGCACCGCCTCGGCCAGTGCGGCCTTGAGGGCGCCTATGTCCTGCTCCTCGGCCTCCAGCTGCGGGTTCAGGTAGCGCTGGACCTCGGAGTCGACGTACTCCGCGATCATGTCCTTGACGCTCTCGGAGACGTCGTGGCCCAGCAGGACCTCGCGGCGCTGGGCGTAGATGACCTCGCGCTGCTTGCTCATGACGTTGTCGTACTCGAGCAGCTGCTTGCGGATGCCGAAGTTCCGGTCCTCGACGCGCTTCTGGGCGCGCTCGATGGCGCCGGTCACCATGCGGGCCTCGATGGGCTGGCTGTCGTCCATGCCGAGGCGGTCCATCATCCCGAGCACCCTGTCGTTGGCGAACAGGCGCATGAGGTCGTCCTCGAAGGAGACGTAGAAGCGGCTCGAGCCCGGGTCGCCCTGACGGCCCGCGCGACCGCGGAGCTGGTTGTCGATGCGCCTGGACTCGTGCCGCTCGGTGCCGATGATGTGCAGGCCGCCCGCGGCCACCACGCGCTCGTGGTCGGCCTTGGCCTCGTCGCGGATCTTGACGATCTGGTCGAGTATGCCCTCCGGCAGCCCCTCCAGCTTCGCGGCCCGCTCCCTGGCCTCGTCCATGCGGCCGAGCATGAGGGCCCTGATGAACAGCTCGGTGTCGGAGTCGTAGCGCTCGAAGCCCTCGCGCTCGAGGAGCTGGCGCGCCAGCCACTCGGGGTTGCCGCCCAGCACGATGTCGGTGCCGCGACCGGCCATGTTCGTGGAGATGGTGACAGCGCCGCTGCGGCCGGCCTGGGCCACGATCTCGGCCTCGCGGGCGTGGAACTTGGCGTTCAGCACCTCGTGCTTGATGCCGCGGCGCTTGAGCATGCGCGACAGCAGCTCCGACGCCTCGATGGTGACGGTGCCGACGAGGATGGGGCGCCCCGTCTGGTGGACCTCGACGATCTCCTCGACGACCGCCTCGTACTTGCCCTTCTGGGTGCGGAAGACCACGTCCTCGTAGTCCTTGCGGACCACGGGCTTGTTCGTGGGGATCACCAGCACGTCGGTGCCGTAGATCTCCTGGAACTCCTTCTCCTCGGTCTTGGCCGTGCCCGTCATGCCGGCGATCTTGTCGTAGAGCTTGAAGAAGTTCTGGTACGTGATGGTGGCGAGCGTCTGGTTCTCGCGCTCGATCTTCACGCCCTCCTTGGCCTCGATGGCCTGGTGGAGGCCCTCGCCGAACCGGCGGCCCGGCATGAGGCGGCCCGTGAACTCGTCGACGATGACTACGTGGCCGTTCTCGTCCTTCACGTACTGCTTGTCGAGGTGGTAGTGCTCCTTGGCGCGCAGCGCCTGGCGGAGCATGTGGCCCGCCTCCATGTTCTCGGGGCTGAAGATGTTCTCGATGCCGAGGATCTTCTCGGCCTTGGAGATGCCCTCCTCGGTGAGGTGGATGTCCTTGGCCTTGTCGTCGGCCCAGTAGTCGCCCGTGGCCGGCTTGTCGCCCTCCTTGGGCTCGCCACGCTTGAGCTGCTGGGCGATCTTCGCCATCACGTAGTACTTGTCGGTGGCGACCTCGGCGGGGCCCGAGATGATGAGCGGCGTGCGCGCCTCGTCGATGAGGATCGAGTCGACCTCGTCGATGATCGCGTAGTGCAGCGGGGTGTCCTCGCGCAGCACGAGCTGGTCTGGGCGGAACGCCATGTTGTCGCGCAGGTAGTCGAAGCCCAGCTCGGCGTTCGTGATGTAGGTGACATCGCAGCGGTAGGCCTCGCGGCGCTTGGGCCCGTCCATGTCGTGCTGGATCACGCCGACGGTGAGGCCGAGGCCACGGTAGACGGGGCCCATCCACTCGGCGCCGGTGCGCGCCAGGTAGTCGTTCGTGGTGACGAGGTGCGTGCCCTTGCCCGTGAGCGCGTTGAGCGTCAGGGCCAGGGTGGCGACGAGCGTCTTGCCCTCGCCCGTCTTCATCTCGGCGATGCGGCCGTAGTGGAGCGCGGCGCCGCCGATGAGCTGGACGTCGTAATGGCGCTGGCCCAGGTAGCGCTTGGCCGACTCGCGGGTGAGCGCGAAGGCCTCGGGCAGCAGGGCGTCGAGGCTCTCGCCGCCTTCTTGGTGCCGCCTGCGCAGCTTGGCGTAGGCCTCCGCCAGGTCCTCGAGCTTCTCGACCTCGTGCTCCAGAGCGTTGACGCGCGCCACGACCTCGCTGTGGAGGCGCTTGACCTCCCGGTCGTTGTTGTCGAATAGCTTCTGGACGAAACCGAACATCAGTCCCTCTCGTCGGGCACAGGTGCGTGCCCGTGCGGGGGCCGGCGAACGTCGGCCCGGGCTGCGTGGGCGTGTGCTCTCGCGGCCGCCAGACAGCCTATCACCTGGCCGCCGCGCGGCCATGTCGGGGACGGTGCCGGGGGCGCTGCGGCGGCGCCGCCCTCGCCGCGCCGCGACCGGTCGGGCCGCGCGGAGCTGACTGTTCTCAACCGTCGTCCGCGGCGTCCCCGGCGGCGCCGGGGACGCGCAGCACGGTGAGCGCGTTCGAGCCGTAGCGGTGCGCCTTCGACCGCGCCGGCACGAAGCCCGGCGGAAGCGCGGGCTCGAACCCCGCCGGGTGCTGCAGCACGTAGAGCCCCCCTGGCGCGGCCGCGCCCGAGCCGACGACGGCAAGGAACACCTCCGTCAGGTCGAGGGGGTAGGGAGGGGCGGCGAAGACCACGTCGAACTCGGAAGGGTGGTCCGCGGCGTAGGCCAAGGCGTCTGCGCACACCACCTGGGTGGGCAGTCCGAGGCTCCTGGCGTTGCGCTCGATGACCGCCGTGGCGGCCTTGGAGAGCTCGACGCACACGGCGTCGAAGCCGCGGCTGGCCGCCTCGAGGCCCACGGCCCCCGAACCGGCGAAGAGGTCGAGGAAGCGCCCCCGCGGCTCGAAGGCCAGGATGTCGAAGAGGGCCTCACGCAGGCGCGAGGGGCTCGGCCGTGTGCCCGACCGGGGCGTCTCGAGGGGCCGGCCCTTGGCGGTGCCACCGATGATCCGCGGCTTGGACATCACCGCAGGCTAACAGCGGCGGGCCCCGGCGGCGCGTAGGCAGCGGGTTAGAGTGTGCGACCGTGATGCGCAGCTTGGCGGCCGACGAGCTCCCGTGGTTCGTGGGCCGGTCGCTGGCCTTCATCGGCCACTCCGACCCGCAGAGGCTGGCGCTGCTGCTGGCCCCGCGTTTCCGCGACCCCCGTGCCGACGCCGAGGGCTGCCGCGTGCTGGCGCGCCCCGGCACGGCGCCGACGGCCGGCGTCCACGTGCAGGCCCCCCACCCCGACGACGACTCCAGGCGTGTGCTGCTCTCGAGCCCGTGGCACGAGGACGACCCCGAAGCGTTCGTCGGCCTGGTGGCCAAGGTGCTGGCCCGGTACGAGCACGACGCGGCGGTGCTGAGGCTCGACGCCGTGCCGCCGCGCCGGCGGGACGAGCTGGCGGCGCACCTCGCGCCCCTCGGCTTCGTCCCCGACGAGGTCGCGAAGATGACCTACGACCTGTCCGACGTGCCGCCGCTGGGCAGCCCGCTGCTCCTCGAGGCGTGGACCGAGGCGGCGGACAGGCGCTTCAGGTCGTTCTACGAGGCTGCCGAGGACCGCCGCCTCACGGAGGCGGGCTGGGCCTACCTCAAGCGCAAGAACGGCCCGTTCCAGCCCGACCTGTGGTTCCTAGCCCGCGAGACCCTCGACCAGGAGCCCGTGGGCTACGCCTTCTGCGGCCTCGTGGCCAAGAGCCTCGACGGCCGGTTCACCCTGGACGCCGTCGGCGTGGCGCGCGAGCTGCGCGCCGACTCGGCGATGCTCAGGCGCCTGGTCATCTCCACGCTGCACGAGCTGGCGTCCCTCTCGCCCATGGGCGCCGTCGACGTCGAGGTCTCCCGCTCGGACGGCCGCCTCGGCGACATACTCAGGTACATCGGGTTCGAGCCGGTGACGCGCTCGCCGGTGCTGGTGAAGCGGCCCGCCTGATACTTCAGCGGCGCGGCAGGTACTTCTCCCATATGGGGTCGATGTCGGGCATGACGCCGTAGGCGCTCGTGAACATGAAGCGCGGGGCGTAGGGCTGGCGGCGCAGGTGCATCTGCGCCTCCTCGGGCGTGCGGTCGCGCTTCCTGGCGTTGCACGACTTGCAGCAGGCCACGACGTTCTCCCAGGTGGTGGGACCGCCGCGGCTGCGCGGCATCACGTGGTCGAGCGTGAGGTCGTGCGTGCGCCTGCCGCAGTACTGGCAGACGTGGTCGTCGCGCCTGAAGACGTTCTTGCGGTTGAAGGCCACGCGCTGCCGGAAAGGCGTGCGCACGAACCGCTTGAGCCTGATGACGCTGGGTACGGGGAAGACTGAGTTCGGTGACCTCAGGACCTTGCCCGATTCCTCCACGCGCTCCGCCACCTCGTGCATGAGGAGCGACACGGCGCGCTTCACGGAGCAGACGTGCAGGGGCTCGTAGCTGGCGTTGAGTATCAGGACCCGCCCCGAGTTGAGGTTGGCGAGCGGCTTGCCTCCGGAGGTCGCCTCTTCTGCCAGACCGCGCCCGTCAGGGCCCGCGACGAGGTCTGCGTCGGGCTCCGCGAGCAGGCGCTCCAGGTCTAGGTCAGCGTCGTGGGCGGCTTCGCACCTCCGGTCACGCGGCGCATGATACCCGGCCGGCGGGACCGGGGTCGTAGCCGCGTGGGGAGGCCCTCAGCGCCGCTCGAGCGCCAGCGCCACCAGGCGTTCGATGAGCTCGGGGTACGAGACGCCCGCCGCCTGCCAGAGCCGCGGGTACATGCTGTGCCGCGTGAAGCCCGGGATGGTGTTGATCTCGTTCAGCAGCAACGTGCCGTCGGGCAGGTAGAAGAAGTCCACCCGCGCCAGGCCGGCGGCGTCGACGGCGGCGAAGGCCGTGAGGGCCATCGCGCGCGCCGCCTGCGCGACCTCCTCGGGCACGTCGGCGGGCACGAACAGGTCGGCCTTGCCGTCCGTGTACTTGGCCTCGTAGTCGTAGAAGGCCCCGGACCCGCCGCGCACGCGCACCTCGCCGACGCCGCTGGCTATGGGGCTGTCGTTGCCGAGGACCGCCACCTCGAGCTCCCTGGCCCCCATGGCCGCGGCCTCCACGATCGCTCGCCTGTCGAAGCCGAGGGCGTGCGCCACCGCCGCCTCCAGGTCCGCCGGGTCGTCGACGCGCGTCACGCCTATGGACGAGCCGAGGTTGGCGGGCTTCACGAACACCGGGGCGCCCAGCTCGCGCGCCGGAGCGAGGGCCGCCGCGGGGTCCGTGGCGAACGCGTGCCGCGTCACGCCCCTGTAGGCCACCTGGGGCAGGCCGGCCGCCGCGAACACGGCCTTCATGGCGAGCTTGTCCATGGCCACGGCGCTGCCCAGCACGTCGCTGCCCACGAACGGCAGGCCCATGACCTTGAGGAGGCCCTGGACGCTGCCGTCCTCGCCGTAGGGCCCGTGCAAGAGGGGGAAGACGACGTCGAACCCGCCGCCCGCGTCGGCCAGGCTCTCGGCCAGCTGGGCGCGTCCGTCGCCGGCCGGTACGGGACCCTCTTCCGGCAGCGGCGGGGGCGCCGTCCCTAGGAGCCGCGTCGACGCCTCCAGCCCGAGTACGCCGCCGTCGCGGCCGATGACGAGGGGCACCACCTCGAGGGTCTCGGAGCCGTCGACGGCCTCGAGGACCGACCGAGCCGAGGCCAGCGAGACCTCGTGCTCCTCCGAGCGGCCGCCGCAGAGCAGGAGGACGCGCCGCCCGCTCACGGGCGCGCCTTGACGGGATGGCCGTAGGGGAGCGGCGCCGTGAGGTGGATGTGCATGTTGCACATGATGTGCATAGTAGGCCGGCTGTTGGGGGCGGTCAAGCCCGCCACTCGGGCTCGCGCTTCTCCAGGAAGGCCCTCACGCCCTCGCGCAGCTCCTCGCCCGCTCGCGCGGCTACGTTCGCCTGCGCGGCCAGGGCCAGGCCCTCGTCGAGCGAGGTGCCCGGCAGGCGGGCCAGCAGCTCCTTGGTGTCCGCCAGGGCGCGCGGGGCGTTGCGAGCCAACCGGGCGGCCAGGTCCAGCGCCGCCTCGAGCACGGGCGCCGACTCCACTACCCGGTTCACGAGGCCGATCTCGGCGGCCCTGCGGGCGTCGATCAGGTGACCGCCCAGGAGCAGCTCGCGGGCGTGCCTCTCGCCCACCTGCCTGAGCAGCAGCACGGACACGAGCGCCGGCACGAACCCGATGCGCACCTCCGTGTAGCCGAAGCGCGCCTGAGGGGCCGCCAGCGCGAGGTCGCAGGCCGTCGCCAGCCCGGCGCCTCCGGCCACGGCCGGCCCGTTGACGGCCGCCACCACGGGCTTCGGGCAGTTGACGACGGCGGTGAGCAGCTCCGCCAGCTGCCGCGTGTCGGCCTCGTGCTCCTCGCGGGCCTGGGCCAACGTGGCCTCCAGCTCGCGCAGGTCGAGCCCGGCGCAGAACGCCTCGCCCGCCCCGGTGACCACGACGGCGCGCACGGCGTCGTCGGCCGCTGCCTCGTCCACGGCGGCGTGCAGCTCCGCTCGCAGCGAGCGCGACAGCGCGTTCCTCGCCTCCGGCCTGTCGAGCGTGAGGACGCGCACGGGCCCCTCGTCCCTGACCGTCACGTCTGGCATGAAGGGATGGTACGCCCGCTGCGAACCTTTCGGCGGCGGTGCGCCCCCCTGTCGGCGTAACCTCGCCCTAGGGGCCCATGCGGGCCCACGTCCGGAGGTGAAGGTGACCCTCAAGCGAGTCGGCCTCGTCGCCGCGGCAGCCGCCGTCGCGCTGGCCCTGTCCTCGTGCGCCCCTGGCGCGCGCATGCTATCCGTCCCCACGTTCAACCTCGACGCGCGCGGGTCTGGCTTCGTGCGGGTCGACCCGCCCGGCATCGGCGACGGGTCGGCGCTCTTCCGCCTCGCTCTCGTCGCCAACAACCCGAACCCGTTCGCGCTCAAGCTGGCGGCCCTCGAAGGCGACCTCTTCCTGCAGGACGTGCGCGCCGCGGCGGTCAGCTTCCGCGGCGGGCTCGACCTGCCGGCGAGCGGCTCCGCGCGCCTGGTCGTGGACGTCAGGGTGCCCCTCACGGCCGCGCCGGCGCTCCTCGAGACCCTCGGCGCCGCGCTGGGCGGGGGCCAGGTCCGCTACCGCGTGGACTCCTCCGTGGCCGTCGACGTCCTGGGCACCACCCAGAGCTTCCCGCGCTTCACCCTGGTGGAGGGGCGCCTCGACGCCGGCCTCGCGCTCGTGGCCCCCAGCCTGGCGCTGTCGTCGGCGTCCCTGCGCGTCGAGGGCGTCGACAGCGTCGCGGTGGACATGGAGCTGAACGTCACCAACCCGGGCCCGATCGGCTACCTGGTGTCCTCGCCACAGCTGGTGCTGCAGGTGGGCGGGCAGGACGCCGCCACGTTCGCGCTGCGGCCCGTGCCCGTGCCCGCCAACGGCAGCGCCGTGGCCGCGCTCACGTTCCGCTTCGACCCGCTGCGCCTGGGCACGGCGCTGGCCGAGCAGGTGCGCTCGGCGACCCTGGGCTCCGGGCTGGCCGTCACCATCCGCGGCGGCTGGCAGCTCGAGGCCGCCGGCATCGCCAGCCTCGACCTCGCTCCCACGCGCCTGCTGGAGGCCGTGGTCAGGTAGTGGCGCCCGGGCCGCCGGGTCTCAGCGGCCCCGGCGGCCCGGCAGCCACCAGTTCCAGCGGCCGGCCAACAGGATCAGCGACGGCACCAACGCCAGGCGCACGAGCGTGGCGTCGAGGACTATCGCGGCGGTGAGCCCCAAGCCCAGCGCCTTGATCAGCTCGACGTGGCTGAACATGAGCAGCGCGAAGACCGTCACCATGACGGCGGCCGCGCTCGTTATGACGCCGCCCGTGGTCGCGAGAGCGTGCGTCACGGCCTCGCGGTCAGACAGGCCGCGCTCGTGCCCCTCGCGGACCCGCGACACGAGGAACACCTCGTAGTCCATGGAGATGCCGAACACCATCGCGAACACGAAGAGTGGCACCGAGGCGTCGACGTAGCCGAGCGCCGTCCCGCCGAAGAGGCTCGCCACCACGCCGTCCTGGAACACCAGCACGAGCGCGCCGAAGGCCGCCGCCACCGTCAGGGCGTTGAGCAGCACCGCCTTCAGGGGGAGGAGCAGCGAGCGGAAGGCCCGGCCCAGGAGGAGGAACGTCGCCACGCCCACGAGCGCCAGGGCCAGGGGGAAGCTGCCGTACACCGCCGCCGCCGACTCGGCGTGCTCGACGTGCTTGCCGCCCACCAGGCCGCTGAGCCCCGAGGCCGCCAGCGCGTCCTGGACGCCGGCCAGCAGCGCGTCGCCTTCGGCCGGGCCCAGCGCGGCGTCAGGCAGCACGCGCAGCAGGGCGTAGCGGCCCGATGCGCTGACCGTCGCCTCGACCAGCGGGGCCACCTCGCTGCCACGGGCCGTCTCGGCCGTGGCGTAGTACTGGTACAGGAACAGCCGCGGCACGCTCTGCAAGGCGAAAGGTGAGACGACGGCGCGCACGCCGGCGAGCGCCGCCAGGTCGCGGTCGAGGAGCGAGACGGCACGAACGCTGGCAGGCGAGAAGAAGCCCGCCTCGCCGAGGTCGACCACCACGTCGAACGGCGTCAGCAGCCCCGCCAGGCCGTCGTCCTGGAGCGCCTGCATGACGCGCCTCGCCTCGGTCTCCGGCGACAACCCGAGCGCTCCAGGCTCACCCACCTGCAGCCGCAGGGCCGGGAGGGCGAGCGCCACCAGCACCACCGAGCCGAGCACCGCCCAGGCGATCGGGCGCCTGAGGATCCTCTCAGCCTGCTGACGCCAGAAGCGCCGGCTGCGGGTGCCCGGCTCCCGCTTGGTGACCCGCAGGCGGTCCACGTTGGGGCCCAGGAGCGCCAGCGTGGCGGGCACGGCCGTGACCGCCACGAGCACGGCCACGATCAGGACCACCGTGGTGGCCACGCCTATCGACCTGATGAAGCCGACGGGTGGGACTAGCAGCGAGAGGAGCGCCACCACCACGGTGAGCCCCGAGAAGGCCACGGCCCTGCCGGCCTCGCGGGTCGTGCGCTCGGCGGCCGCGCGGGCGCCGTGGCCCGCCGCCAGCTCCTCGCGGAAGCGGTTGACGATCAGCAGGGCGTAGTCGATGCCCGTGGCCAGGCCGAGCATCGTCACCACCGTCTGCGTGAAGACGGCGAACGCCACGACCTGGCCGAGTGCGAAGAGGAGCGCGGAGGAGACGACCACGGTGGTGACGGCGGACAGGAGCGGCAGGGCGGCGGCGACCGCGGCCCCGAACGCCAGCAGCAGGATCGCCAGCGAGATCGGCAGGCCGAATAGCTCGGCGCGGCGGGCGTCGCGCTGGCTCACCGCCTCCACCTCCATGAGCGTGGCCACGCCGCCGGCCAGCTCGAAGGCGGCGTCCGGCGAGGCGGCCAGGGCCCGCCTCACCGCGGCGACCGTGGCGCGGGCCTCGTCCTGCGCCTGCGGCTCCAGGCCCACCACGAACAGCGCGCGGTCGTCCCCCGTGCCGATGCCGAGACCCGCGGCGTCGCCCTCGTCCAGGACGTAGGCCACGCCCGGCAGCGACTGGAGGGAGGCCACGGCCGCGGACGCCGCCAGCTCGAAGGCCCCGGCGGCCACCCCGGCGGCTGGCGTGGCCACGAGCACGAGGACGTCGCCTTGCGGCTGGGAGAACTCCTCGCCTAGGAGCGCCGTGACGCGAGCGGCCACGCCCTCCTCCGGCGGCGCCGGAGCGGCCGTGAGCACCTCGCCGACGCGCGCCGCGAACGGCGTGGCGACGACGCTGAGCGCGAACCAGGCGGCCAGGACGAACCGCGGGTAGCGCGCTACTAAGCGGCCCAGCAGCGCGAACACGGGGTCAGGCGCTCAGGAAGCGCTCGACGTCGGCCTTGACCTGCGGGCCCGCGGTCTCCCCGGCCACGCGGCCGTCCCGTAGGAACACGACGCGGTCGGCGGTCTGCGCGGCCACCGGGTCGTGCGTCACCATCACCACCGTCCAACCGTGCTGGTCGACGCCTTCGCGCAGCAGCGCCAGCACCTCGGCCCCGGTCTTGCTGTCGAGGTTGCCCGTCGGCTCGTCGGCCAGGACCACGGCCGGGTCGTTGATGAGCGCCCTGGCCAGCGCCACCCGCTGGCGCTGCCCGCCCGACAGCTGCCGCGGCCGGTGCCCGAGCCTCTCGGCGATGCCGAGGCGGGCCGCGAGCTCGGTCAGGCGCTTCTCGGCCTGCTCGCGGCGGCCCGCCACCTCGGCCGGCAGGAGGATGTTCTCCCTGGCCGTGAGGTTGGGGATCAGCTCGAACGACTGGAAGAGGAAGCCCAGCCTGTCGCGGCGCAGGGCCGTCAGCTCGTCGTCGGACATGCCCGTGGTGGGCCGCCCCTCTATCGCCACGGTGCCCGAGTCCGGCACGTCGAGCAGGCCCACCATGTGGAGGAGCGTCGACTTGCCGCTGCCGCTGGGGCCCATAACCGCCACGAACTGGCCGCGCGGCACCACGAGCGTGACGCCCTGGAGCGCGGCGATGCGCTCCTCGCCCAGGTAGTAGGTCTTGTGGAGGTCGGTGGCTGCCAGCGCGAAGCGGCCCGCGGGCAGCTGGCCGGACCGCGCACCCTCAGCGAGCTTCTCAGGCATGTTGGCTCCAGTCCGCCAAAGCCCTGGCCGGCGCCACCTGCGCCGCGCGCCTGGCGGGCAGCAAGGACGCTGCCAAGCCCACGAGCGGCGAAGCGACGAGCGCCAGGACGGCGAGGTAGGTGGGCACCACCGGCTCGAGCCGGAAGCCCGTGACGGCGCCGGCTCCGGTGGTGACGATGCGCGCGAGGAGGAGGCCGAAGGCCGCGCCCAGGGCCGCGCCGATGACGGTGACGACGATCCCCTCGGCGACCACGAGGCGCCTCAGGCCCCCGCGCGTGAGGCCTATGGTGCGGAGCACCGCGATCTCGTGGCCGCGGCTGACCAGGTTCATCCCGAGGGTGTTGGCCACGCCCAGCACGGCCACGATCACCGCTATGACCAGCAGCACGCGCGTGGTGGCGAAGGCCTGGTCGGTGATCCGCAGGACGTTGCGGCGGTAGTCGACGTTGAGCGTGGCGTCCAGGTAGAGCTCGGGGAACTCGGCCAGCAGGCGCTCGCGCACCACGGCGGGGTCCTCGCCGGGCTCGACGGTGAGGATGAAGAGGTCGGGAGTGCCCCCGCCGAAGTCGGGCATGCGCTCGATGCTGGCCAGCACCGACTCGCCGCCGCCCGTGAAGTCGACGATCACGCCGGCCACGGGGAACTCCTCGAACCCGCGCGAGGTGCGCAGCGCGATGGTGTCGCCCACGTCGAAGCCGTGGCGGTCGAGCATGGTGTTCGACACCAGCACGGCGTCGCCGCGCTCCAGGGCCGCGTGACCGGAGGCGGCGTCGCCGTGGCCGGGTATGTACTGCAGGCTGCCGAAGCCCGACTCGGGGTCGAACCTGTCGGGATCGGCCAGCACCACGGCTATCGAGCGGCCGCTCGGCTGCTCCGCGCTCCTGAACCTCACCAGCCTGATGCCGACGCCGCTGGCCACGTCCACGCCCGGCACCGCCTCGGCCCTCTCCGCGAAGTCGGGCGGGAAGCTCACCGGGGTCGTCACGTACAGGTCGCCGACGACCGTCGTGTCCATCCACGAGGCGATGGCGGCGTTGATGCTGGCGACCATCGAGCCCACGCCGATGACCAGGCCGGTGCCCACCACGACGGTGCCGATGGCCACGCCGTTGCGCGGGGCGTTGCGCTCGGCGAAGCTCGCGGCCAGCCTGCCCGGCCCGCCGAAGAGCCTCACGAGCCCCGGGCGCAGGACCTTGAGCACGGGCCCCAGCATCCCTGGGGCGGCCAGGGAGACGCCGACGAAGAAGACGGCCAGCGCCAGGCAGACGGCCACCAGGGCGGCGCCGGGCTCGAAGGGCACCTGGGAGAGCGCGGCGCCGGCGACCATCAGCCCGGCGCCCAGCCACACGAGGCGGCGGCTCGGCGCGGGGTCTACCCGTTGGACGGCCGCCATGGGCGCGGTCCGCGAAGCGCTGATGGCCGGCAGGACCCCGGCGATGAGGGCCGCGACGACGCCCAGGAGGCTCGCCAGCAGCACGCTGCGCACGGGCAGGACGAGGGTGCGGAACTCGAAGCCGAGCGTGGCCGCGTTGAGAGCGGTGACGACGTAGGAGAGCGCGTAGCCCAGCAGCAGCCCGGCGACGATGCCGAGGGCGGAGAGCGCGAGCGCCTCGTAGAGCGCGAGCCGCATGACGGCCCGCCGGGTGAGGGCGATGGTGCGCAGCAGCGCGTGCTCGCGCGTGCGCTCCACCATCGACGCCATGAAGGTGTTGTAGGCGAGGAAGGCGCCCAGGGCGAGAAGGGTGGCGGCCAGCACCGAGAGGCCCGACTGCAGGGTCTCGGTGAAGCCGGCCGCGAAGTCGCCGGTGACGGCCGGCAGCGTGACCGCGAAGTCCTCGCCCAGCAGCTCCTGCAGGCCCTGCCGCACGGCGCCCACCTGCCCTGCGTCCGCCACGAGCACCTCGATGAGCGAGACGCGGCCCTCGAGGTTGATGAGCCTCTCGACGTCCCGCAAGTGCATGACGCCGACGCGGCCGCCGTTGGTGCTGGCCGCGCCCACACCGTCGTCGAGCAGGCCGGTGACGGTGAGCTCGGCGCGCCCCGCGGCGAAGACGAAGGGCACAACGTCGCCGACCGCGATGCCGCGCAGCTCGGCGAAGCCGTCGGCGATGGCGATGCCGTCGCTGCCTGGCCCCGGAAGCTCGCCGGCGACGAGCTCCACGGGCAGGTCGTCCACCGCCTCGGTGAGCCGGCCCTGCACCTGGAACCCGCTGTCGACGCCTGGGATCGTCGAGCGCGTGAACTCGCTGATCGTGCGCTCGGGCTCGGCGCGGGTGTTGAGGACGGGGTAGGCCGTGGCCACGCCGGGGAACGCCGCCACCTGCGAGAGCGTCGGCTCGACGGGGAAGACGATCCGGCCCGAGGGGCCGGGCGTCACCACCAGGTCGGCCTTGCCGGCCGCTGCTTGGAGCGTGGAGCGGAGGTTGGCCTCGACGTTGTCGCCCACCGAGAGCGTCGTCATGACGGCAGCGATGCCGAGGCCTATGCCCAGCACGGTCGCCGCGGAGCGCCAGGGGTGTCTGAGGAGGTTGCGCCAGGCGAGCCTGGTGAGCGTGCTCACTGCGCCAGTCTACCGGTGCCGTAGGCCGGCTCTCGCGGTGGCCGGGCCGCGGCGTGATAGCTTCGAACCAGGGAAGGCTGGCGGGACGGAGGGGTCGCCGCCCGCGGGAGGGCTGCCAGCAGACGTGAGGATCCTCTTCGTAGCCGACGACGTCTACCCTGGCTTCGGCGGCCAGGCCAAGGCCACCGAGGGTCATATCGAGGCCCTCCTGGCCCGCGGCCACGAGGTGAGGGTCCTGGCCGGCGCCGAGCCGCGCCCCACGGAGCCGCCTGAGGGCGTCGTCGTGGAGCGGCTGCCCTCGTGGCGCCTGGGCTCCGCGCAGACGCGCTTCGCCCACCCGCTGGTGAGCCGCATAGACCCTCTGGTCCGCTGGGCCGACGTCGTCCACGCCAACACCCCCGCCGCGCTCACCGGCGTCGTCGCGCACGTGGCCAGGCGACGGGGCGTGCCGGTCGTCATGGGCGTCCACGCCCAGCTCGAGACCTCCACGCTCCAGGCGCCGCTCATCGGCCGCACGGTGGGGACGCTCCTCAGGGTCTGGTACCGCTACCTCTTCGGCCTCGCCGACCTGCTCGTCACGCCCACGCCCTACGCCGCGCGCTTCGTCACCGACTTCACGCACAGGGAGCCCGTGGCGGTCTCCAACGGCATAGACCTCAGCGCCTGGGAGGGCCTGGAGCCGAGCCCGTCGGGCGGCGGGACGCGCCGCCTGGCGTTCGTCGGCCGGTTGTCGCCGGAGAAGCGGCCGCTCGACCTGCTCCCGCTGATGCACGAGCTGCCGCCGCACTACAAGCTCACCGTCGCCGGCCACGGGCCGCTCGACGCCGAGATGCGCGAGGCCATCGAGCGCCGGGGCCTCACCGGGCGGGTGGAGATGCTCGGCTTCGTGAGCGAGCGCGAGAAGCTCGAGCTCCTCAGCGCCACCGAGGTCTTCCTCATGCCGTCGCCGGCGGAGCTGCAGAGCATCGCCACGCTGGAGGCCATGGCCTCGGGTGCCGCGGTGGTGGCCTGGGGCTACGCCAGCAGCGCGGTGCCCTCTCTCGTGCACGAGGCCCAGGGCGGCTTGGTCGTGCCGCCAGGCGACCCCCGTCATCAGGCCGAGGCGATCCTGTCCCTCATGGAAGACGAAGCGGCGCTCGAGAGGGCGCGCGCCAACGCCCACGCCTACGCGCGCACGCACGACGTGGCGCTCAGCGCCGAGCGACTCGAGGAGCTCTACGCCGGCCTGGTGTCCGCGGCCCGGCAGCGCCGCGGACAGCGCGTGGCGGCCCTCCGGGCCAAGCGGCGCGCGGAGCGTGCCGCGGCCCGGGGCGCCTCGTCCGGCGCCAACGGCCGCCTGCCGCAGGGCGAAGGCGCCAGGACCTGAGCGCTCTTCTCAGCGCCGTCGCCTGAGCCACTGCGGCGGCCGGCGGCTGAGCAGCAGCCAGGCGCACAGGGGACCCAGCAGGTAGACCACGTAGAAGGTGCCGGCGCGCCACAAGGCGACGGGCGCGGCTATGGAGGCGGCGCCCGCGCTGGAGTCGACGACGAGGCCGACCATCAGCTCCGTGAAGCCCGACGCGCCAGGGGTGGGCACGAAGAAGCCGACCAGGGAGACTATGGAGAGCACCGAGAGCACGTCGAGCAGGCGGGCGTGCGCCCCGTAGCCGGCCAGGAGCGCCCAGAACAGCGTGAAGTTGGCGAGCCAGCCGGCGATGTTCGCGCCGTGCAGGTACGCGAAGGTGGAGAGCGGCAGGTCGCGGAAGGCGACGGCGCTCACGTAGTACTCCCTGACCATGCGCACGAGCCGCTCGCGGAAGCGCCGGAGCAGGCGCCACCGCGTCACGCGGCGCATCAACACGTACAAGGCGCCGGGGAACCTGGACAGCACGATGGCGCCGGCCAGGGCTACGGCGGCCGTGGCTATGGCCAGCGCCGTCACCAAGCGAGGCAGGGTCAGAGAGCTCACGGTCACGAGGTAGACGACGCCCACGGGGATGAGCACGCCGAGGGCCGCCAGGTCGAGGACGAAGAGCTGGATCGCTATGCCCACGCTGGTGCCGAGGGGCACGCCCGAGCGCTCGAGCGCCAGGACCAACCCCGGCGCGCCCCCGGTGCCGCTGGGCGTCATGGCGGTCCCGAACACCTGCCCCACGTGGGCCGTGAAGGCGTCCCACGCGCCGAGGCGGTGGCCCTGCGCCCGCAGGAGCGCCTGGAGCTTGGCGACCGGGGCAGACCAGAGGAGCAGGAAGCTGAGCGCGGCCACGAGGAGCTGGTCAGGGCGGAAGCTGGCGGCCGCGTACGTCTCCGGCGAGAAGATCGACTCGCGCGTCGCCAGGTAGAGGCCCGCGCCGCCGAGCAGCAGGGAGAGCAGGAAGATGCCGATGAGACGTTTCACGCCGTCGCCCTCGCGGACCTGAGGCTGGCCTTGTCGACCCGCGCGAAGGCGCCGGGCGCGAGCAGCGCCGGGTCCGCGGTGCCCGTGAGCGCCAGGCTCGCCAGGTAGCGGCCGACACCCGCCGACATGCCGCCGAAGTCTAGCGCGGCCGCCGCCTCCCTGGCCGCGGCGAGCCTCCCCGGCTGGTCACGCCACGCCGCCACCGCGCCCGGCAGCCTGGCGAAGGAGCCGGCGTGCTGGCCGAGGCCGTGGGACTCTAGGAACCTCACGACGGCCAGCTCGTTGAGCCCGGCGTAGCTGGCGGTGACCACGGGCCTGCCGACGGCCAGCGCCTCCATGGTGGAGGCCGGGCCGGCCTTGCCGACCATCAGGTCGCAGGCGGCCAGGGGCACCTCCATGCGCTCCACGAAGCCGAGGACGCGCACGCGCTCGGCGAGCCCCGCCGCCTCGGCGGCCGACCTGAGCTCGGCGGCCAGGGCCTCGTTCCTGCCCGTCACGCAGAGGAGCGTGGCACCGCACCGCGCCGTCTGGGTCACCGCCGACGAGACGTCGTCGCCGGCCACGCCCTCGGCGCCGAGGCTCATGAGCACGACGAACCCGTCACCCAACCCGAGCTCGCGCCGCGCCTCCTCCCGGTTGGGTGGGGCGTAGAAGCGCCGGGCCACCGGGTACCCGGACACGCGCAGCGCCGGCTCGGGCACGCCCAGCCGCCTGAGGTCCTCCGCGGCGGCGGCGCTGGGGGCCAGCACGGTCTCGGCCCCGGGCGCCGACCAGAGGGCGCTGGCGTCGAACGGCTCCGTGGCGAAGACGACGACGCGCGGCTCGAGCCCGTGCCTCAGCCGGGCCTCGGTGAAGGCCGTGGCGAGCCAACCGTGGTTCACGACGACGAGGGCCGGCGGGTCCGCGTTGAGCGCCGCCGTCACGCGGCGCGTGAAGCCGCTGAGCACGGCGTTCTGCACGGCGCGGCTGACGGCAGGCGCCGCGTCCATCACCGTCTGCGAGGCGCGCACGAGGCGCGGGCGGGCGAGCAGCGCCCGCCAAGAGTCCTTGTGACGAGCGTCGAGTCGCGGGGCGTACGTGGCCATGACGTCCTCGACGCGCGGCTCGAGCGCCCCTCCCGACGCCTCGGCGACGGCCTCCGCCATGGCACGGGCCGTGGCCACGTGCCCTCCGCCGGCGGCTATCGTCGCCAGCAGCACCTCGCCCGCGCGGCTCATCAGTCCCTCCCGGCGTGAAGCGCCTCCACGGCCAGCTTCAGGCCCTCACGCCAGGTGACGCGGGGCTGGTAGCCGAGCTCGTCGACCGCGTGCCGTATGGAGAAGTGGACGTCGTGGGCCATGAGGCCGGCGCGGTAGCGCGTCATCGGTGGCTCGGTGGCGGGGAAGAGCGCCCGCCAGGTGGCCTCCACGCCGGTGGCTATCGCCCTCACCGGCCTGCGGGGGACGTTGAGGCGCGGCGGCGCGCTGCCCACGAGCCTGGCCAGCTCCGCGAAGAGCTCGCGCCAGCTGGGCATCCCCTCGTCGGCGATGAGGTAGACCTTCCCGGCCGCCGCGGGCGATGACACGGCCAACGCGACGCCGTCGGCGAAGTTCGTGGCGTAGGTGGTGTTCAGCACGCTCTCGCCGCGCTTCATGAGCGGCATCACGCCGCGCGCCACGGCGCGCTCGACGCGCTGGAAGGTGGCGTCGCGCGAGCCGAAGGGCCAGAGGCCGGGCCGCACTATAACGGGCTCCACGTCCTCGCGCGACATGACGATGTTCTCGGCGAGGATCTTCGAGTAGGCGTAGGGGTTGGAGACGTTGTCGCGCGGCAGGGTGCGCGGGTCGGCGTTCCTGAAGCCGCGGTAGGTGTGCACGGCGACGCTGGAGACGAGCACGAAGCGCTTCGTGCCGGCGCGGGCGGCGGCGTCCACGAGCCTCTGCGTGCCCAGCACGTTGGTGTTGTAGAAGGCGTCCCAAGGGCCCCAGTCGGAGACGCGCGCGGCGGCGTGCACGACGGCGTCCACGCCCTCGAGCGCCCAGGCCAGGTCGCCCGGCTTGGCCAGGTCCGCGCGCACGACCTCGACGTCCGCGCGCGCCTGCACGGCGCGCAGGTTGTCGAGGTCACCCCAGGGCGACACCAGCGCGCGCACCGTGTCGCCGCCGTCGACGAGGCGCTCGGTGATGTGGCTGCCGAGGAAGCCGTGCGCACCGGTGACGAGGACCCTCACTGGAACAGGGCCCCGGACCTGGCGAGGACGGCGACGTCGAGCGTGAGACCTATGACGAGGTGGGCGATGGCCGGGTAGAAGACGGACCGCGTCCTCACGGCGATGACTCCGAAGAGGAGGCTGGCAGGCAGCGCCGCCAGCGTCTCCGGCAGGGGCTTGCCGAGGTGGACCATGGTGGCGGCGCACGCCTGCAACCACAGGGCCGTCCTCGTGCCGAAGGGCCGCTCCAGGGCGCCGAGCAGGAAGCCCCTGTAGAACGTCTCGAACGACAGGTAGTAGAGGGCGTAGAGGCCCGCCCAGCCGACCAGGGCCGTCACGGACCTGCCGACGGCCGCGCCGGCCCAGGGGTACGCCAGGGCGAGCTCGGGTGCGTTGGCGGCAGCCAGCGACACGATGGGCACCGCGAAGAGCGAGACCACGCCCACCGCCGCCCAGCCGAAGCGCGAGTCCCCGCGCGAGAGCCGCATCTCCCTGAGCGTGCCGCCGCTGGCCGTGAAGAGGAGGACGGGCACCGCGAGCAGGGTCACCACCGTCCAGGTGATGCCCACGGCCGCCGTGTCAGGGGCGCGCGGCGCGAACCCCAGCAGCGCCGGCCCCGGCGTCGCCAGGTACCAGAACGCGGCCTGGAGGACCGTGCCGCAGCCGAGGAGGAACCACAGGCGGGCGCCCTCGGCTGTGAAGAGGGCAGCGAGGTCGCCGATGAGCGCTCTCAGCGCCGCGCCAAGGCTCATAACCCCTTCTGGAAGATCCGGTAGGTCTTGTTGTGCACCCCGCCGGCGGCCTCGATGGCCCTGTTGATGCGGGTGTTGTCCTCGAGGGTCCATCCGCACTCGCCCTCGACGACGCCGCGGGCCTTCGCGCGCTTCACCGACTCGTGGATGAGCAGGAGGTCGAAGCCCTTGTGGCGGTGCTCGGGGAGCACGCCGAGCATGACCAGGCGCACCCGGTTGATGATCTTCTTCCGCCTCAGGAGGTGGAAGACCCCGAACGGGAGGAGCCGGCCGTCGAAGCGCACGAGCACCTGGTTGATGTCGGGTACGACCACCGACAAGGCCACGGGCTCGCCCTTGTGCTCGAGGAAGAGCACCAGCTCCGGGTCGATGATCATCTTCAGATCGTTGGCCAGGTACTCGACCTCGGCCTCCGACAGGGGCACGTTGCCCCAGTTGTGCTCCCAGGCCGCGGTGTGGATCTTCTTGAGGATCGCCACCTCGCGGTCGAAGCGCTTCATGTCGGCGGGGCGGACCGTCACGTCGTAGCGGGCGGCCGTCCTCTCCGCCAGGCGCCCGACGCGCTCCGAGATCGGCCTGCGGTTGTCGAAGTAGAACGCGTACAGGTCCTTGACCTTCGCGTAGCCGAGCCCCTCCATCCAGCGCGGGTACTCGGGCGGGTTCTGCGGCATCATCACGTACGGCTTCTCGTCGAACGCGTCGATCTGGAACCCGGCGCCGTCGTTCATGGTGCCGTTGATGGGGCCGCGCACGGCCATGAGCCCGTTCGCGGCGGCGTGCGCCTCGACCACCTCGAGCAGCGCCGCGGCCACCTGCTCGTCTTCGGCCTCGAAGAAGCCGAAGAACGCCACGCGCTCCTCGTGGACCCGCATGTGCTCGTCGTCCTCGATGTAGGCGACGCGCCCCATGGTGCGGCCGTCGCGCCTGGCCAGGTAGAGGGTGCGGCGGGCGTGCCGCCAGAGCGGGTTCTTGCGCTCCTCCAGGAAGTCGTGCTGGGCGATGCGCAACGGTGGCACCCAGTTCGGGTCACCCTTGTACTTGCGGTACGGGTAGTCGACGAACTCCTTGACGGCCTTGCGGCCCTCCACCGCCTCGACGGTCAGCTTCGCCACGACCCGCTCAGATCACGCCGAGGCGCCTGCCCACGACGGCGAAGGCGGACAGCAGCCTGTCCAGCTGCTCCCTGGTGTGGTTGGCGTTCACGCTGGTGCGGATGATCGCCTGCCCGTTGGGCACGCCGGGGGGCAGGGCGGGCGTCGTGAACACCCCCTCCTCCCAGAGGCCCTTCCAGAACGCCATGGCCAGCTCGTCCGGGCCCACGAGGACCGGGACGATAGGGGTCTCGGAGCCGAGGGTGTCGAAGCCCAGCGAGTCCATCCCCTCGCGCAGCACGCGCACGTTCTCCCAGAGCTGCAGGCGGTGCTGAGGCTCCGACTCCATGATGCGCAGGGCCTCGAGCGCCGCGGCCATCTGCATGGCCGGCAGCGCCGCCGTGAAGATGAACGGCCGCGCCGCGTGCTTGACGAAGTTGACGACGGCCCTGTCGCCGGCCATGAAGCCGCCCACGCTGGCGAACGACTTCGAGAAGGTGCCGATGATGACGTCGATCTCGTCGTTCAAGCCGAAGTGCTCGCCGGTGCCGCGGCCGTTCTCCCCGAGGACGCCCGTGGCGTGCGCCTCGTCGACGATCAGGCGGGCGCCGAAGCGCTTCTTGATCGCGACGAGCTCGGGCAGCTTGGCGATGTGGCCGCTCATCGAGAACACGCCGTCGGTGACGATGATGCGCCCGCCGGGCTTGCCCGCGTCCTGCTCCAGCAGGCGCTCCAGGCCCTCCAGGTCGTTGTGCTCGAACTTGCGGAGCGTGGCGAAGGAGAGGCGCGCGGCGTCGTACAGCGAGGCGTGGTTCTCGCGGTCGTAGTAGAGGATGTCGTGACGTCCCGCCAAGGCGGAGATCACGGAGAGACAGCCGAGGTACCCGGCGCTGAACGTGAGCGCCGCCTCCTTGCCGAGGAACGACGCCAGCCGTGTCTCCAGCTCCTCGTGCAGCGTCAGCGTGCCGGTGAGGAAGCGCGAGCCCGTGCAGGAGGTGCCGAAGTCGTTGAGGGCGGCCCGCGCCGCCTCCTTGAGCCGGGGGTCCTGGGTGAGGCCCAGGTAGTCGTTCGAGCCGGTGATGACCATCTCTTGGCCTTCGACGGTCACCGTGCCGCCGTGCTGCGAGGCGATCGGCTTGAAGTAGGGGTGCATGCCGGCAGCGGCCGCCTCGTCGGCGCGACGGAACGCGTAGGCCTTGGCGAACGCGTCGTCGGCTCTCTGGCTCATGGTGCTCTGCGCTTCGGGGGGCGCTACCTCGGACAAGGGTTCCTCCAGTGGGGAAGGCGCCGCAGGCCGCGGCGCGAAGCGGCCGGGCAGGCGGCGACCGTGCCGCGGGCGTCAGCCGGCGCGAGCATGAGTAACCCTACGGCACCGTGGTGCCTTTGGGCAAGGAGTTCTCATGTTCGCGCCTCCCCGATGAGCCATCCGCCACGCGGGCGCTCATGGGGCGCTGCTATCATCCTGGCACGACCTGGATGCGGGCCGCTCGGTCCGTCGACATCTCGAACCCCGTGTGGGAGAAGACCTGACGTGCTCCTCGCATCGCCCACCGACGACTCACAGTCCGCCGCGGTCACCACGCGGGAGGCCAGACCCGAGGACGCGCCGCTGGTCCACACGGTCTACAGGTCGTCGCCGGCCTACTTCGAGGCCATCTCGATCCCCGTGCCCACGTTGGCCGAGGTCACCACTGACCTGATCACGGCGGCCGGCGACCCGCGGCGGCACGCCGAGCTGGTGCTCGTGGACGCCCAGGCGGCGGCCGACGTGGAGCCCAAGGTCGAGGACCCCGACACGGGGCGCCTCGTGGTGGGTTACCTCGACTACAAGCTGGACTACCCGGAAGCCGGTGACGCCACGGTGAACCTGCTCCTCGTGCTGCCCGGCGCGCAGAGCCGCGGCATCGGCGGCGCCTGCGCCCGGGACCTGGAGAGGCGCCTCGTCGGCCGGTCGCGGCGGATGCTGGCGAGCATCTTCGGCGACAACCCCCGCGCCCGCCGCTTCTGGGAGCGCCTGGGCTTCAGCTTCGCGATAGACGCCAAGCCGCACCTCGACTGGTACGCCAAGACCCTGGCCTGAGCCCTGTCGCGGTAACGTGACGCCCGGTGACGGGCCGGCCCGACAAGACCGTGGTCAGCGTCTCGCTGGGCTCCTCCCGGCGCGACGCCGACGAGCAGGTGGAGCTGCTCGGCCACCGCGTGCGCATGGTGCGCCGCGGTGTGGGCGGCGACCTCAAGGCGGCCCGCGCACTGGTGCGCGAGCTGGACGGCCGGGTGGACGCCATCGGCCTGGGCGGCACCGACCTCTACCTGAGGGTGGGCGACCGCCGCTACCGCATCCGCGACGCCGCCCGCATAGCCTCCGCCGCCGCCAGCACGCCGGTGGTCTGCGGGGCGGGCCTCAAGGACAGCTTGGAACGCGGCGCGGTCGCGGCCCTGGAGCCCCTCGTGGGCTGGCAGGGGCGGCGCGTGCTCATGGTGAGCTCGGTGGACCGGTTCGGCATGGCCGAGGCGCTGGCCCAGCACGGCGCCGATGTCCTGTACGGCGACCTCATGTTCGGCCTCGGGCTCGACGTGCCGGTGCGGACCATCGATGCCCTCAGGCGCCTGGCCTCCACGGTCCTCCCCGTCGTGGTGAGACTGCCCTTCAAGTGGTTCTACCCGACGGGCGACGCGCAGGACGCTCCCCCCAAGCCCCGGCACGCGCGGCACTACGCCTGGGCCGAGGTGCTGGCGGGGGACTGGCACTACATCAGGTCGCACGCGCCCAGCGACCTGAAGGGCAAGGACGTGCTCACGAACACCACGACGGCCGAGGACGTGGCGTTCCTGCGCCAGGCCGGCGCCCGCCGGCTCGTGACCACGACGCCGCGGCTGGGCACGCGCACTGTGGGCACCAACCTGCTGGAGGCGGCGTTCGTGGCCGTGGAGGGCGCGCCAGGGGAGCTGTCGCGCGCGCGCTACGACGAGCTCGTCGACGCGGCGGGGCTGGCCCCCACCGTCCTGGACCTCTGAGGCGCAGCCTCGCGGTGGTACACTGGGCCGGTTCAGGACCCTGCTGCTCTACGGGCGCAGCGGGCTCAAGCCGCCCGCCGGGTGGATGGTGGCTCCCGGGGCGGCACTCAGTCAGTCGGAGGACGGAACCGAGATGATTAGCGTCACGGACCTGCGCAGTGGGACGAAGGTCGAGATGGACGGTGGCCTCTGGGAGGTCATCGAGTACCAGCACCAGAAGATCGGCCGCGGCGGCGCCAAGATGGTCGCCAAGTTCAGGAACCTGGAGACGGGCTCGATAGTCGAGCGCTCGTTCAACGCCACGGAGAAGATCCAGGACATCTTCATCGAGTACCGGACGATGACGTTCCTGTACGCCAACGGCGACCAGTACACGTTCATGGACAACGAGACCTACGAGCAGCCCACGCTCACGCGCGACCAGATCGGCGACGCGGCGCGCTTCCTCAAGGAGAACGTCGAGGTCACGGTGGACTACTACCAGGGCCGCCCGCTCAAGGTGACGCTGCCGAACGTGGTCGAGCTGAAGATCACTCAGACCGACCCCGGCGTGCGCGGCGACACCGTCTCCGGCGGCTCGAAGCCAGCGGTGCTCGAGACCGGCGCCACCGTCAACGTTCCCCTGTTCATCGAGCAGGGCGAGGTCGTCAGGGTGGACACGCGCTCCGGCGAGTACCTCGGTAGGGCCTGAACCCCGATGCAGACGAGGGAGCTCAAGCGCCTGCTCGACGTCCTCAAGGACACCGACGTCAGCGAGATGACGTTGGAGACGGGCGAGTACAAGCTGACGGTCAAGCGCGGCTCCGTGGCCACCGTCGCCCACGTCCCGGCCGTGCAGTACGCGGTCCCAGCGGCCGCGGCCCCTGCCGCGACCGAGGCCGCCGCCCCGCAGCAGGCGCCACAGGCCGCCACCCCGGCGGCGAGAGAGCGCCTCGTCGACGTCGTAGCCCCCATCGTCGGCACCTTCTACGCCGCGCCGTCGCCTGACGCGCCGCCGTTCGTGCGCGTCGGCGAGCGCGTGAAGCCCGGCACCGTCCTCTGCATCATCGAGGCCATGAAGCTGATGAACGAGATCGAGGCGGAGACGGCCGGGGTGATCAAAGAGGTGCTCGTCGACAACGGCCAGCCCGTCGAGTACGGGCAGGTCCTCTTCCGCATAGAGCCGGACTGAGCCCGACGTGTTCAGGAAGATCCTCATCGCCAACCGGGGCGAGATAGCCCTGCGCGTCGTCAGGGCGGCGCGCGAGCTGGGCGTCCAGTCGGTCGTCGTCTACTCGCAGGCCGACGAGAACTCGCTGCCGGTGCTGCTGGCCGACGAGGCCGTGTGCATCGGCCCGCCGCCGGCGGCGAACAGCTACCTGAACGTGCGGAACATCCTCGCGGCGGCCCTGGTGACCGGCGCCGAGGCCATACACCCCGGCTACGGGTTCCTGGCCGAGAACGCCGAGTTCGCCGCCAAGTGCGAGGAGCACAACCTCGTCTTCATCGGCCCGCGCCCTGACAACATCGCGCGGATCGGCGACAAGTCGTCCGCCCGCGCCCTGGCCCAGGAGGCCGGCGTGCCCGTGACGCCGGGCAGTAGCGCGCTCAAGAGCCTCGACGAGGCCAAGGCGTTCGCCGAGCGCATCGGCTTCCCGCTCATCCTCAAGGCCTCGGCCGGCGGCGGCGGTCGCGGCATGCGCGTGGTGCAGAGCCACGCCGACCTGGAGCGCCAGTTCTTCAACGCCCAGGAGGAGGCGCGCGCCGCCTTCGGCAACCCCGAGCTCTACGTGGAGAAGTACATCGAGGAGCCCAAGCACATCGAGGTGCAGGTGTTCGGCGACGGCAAGGGGGAGGTCGTGCAGCTCTTCGAGCGCGACTGCTCCATCCAGCGCCGCTACCAGAAGCTCCTCGAGGAGGGCCCCTCGCTGCTCGAGGACGACCTCAGGACGCGCATCGCCGAGGCCGCCGTGAAGCTGGCCAAGCACATCTCCTACCGCGGCGCCGGCACCTGCGAGTTCCTCGTCGACAAGGACGGGAACTTCTACTTCTCCGAGATGAACACGCGCATCCAGGTCGAGCACCCCGTGACCGAGATGATCACCGGCACCGACCTCGTCCAGGAGCAGATCAAGGTCGCCGCCGGCGAGCCGCTCTCGTGGCGGCAGGAGGACCTCGTGGTGAGCGGCCACGCCATCGAGGTGCGAATCAACGCCGAGGACCCTGAGCACGACTTCAGGCCCACCGCCGGGACCATCACCGACGTGCACTGGCCGGGCGGTCCCGGCGTGCGGGTGGACTCGCACGTCTACGCCGGCTACCGCATACCGCCGAACTACGACAGCCTGCTGGCCAAGATCATCGCCTGGGCCCCCACCCGCGAGGAGGCCATAAGGCGCATGGAGCGCAGCCTCAGGGAGACCGTGATAGAGGGCGTCAAGACGACCATCCCGTTCCATCTCCGCGTGCTCGACAACGCCTTCTTCAGGCGCGGGCAGGTCTACACCAACTTCATCGCGCGTAGGATGAGCTCATGACCGACGGTGACGGCCTCGACATCTCCACCGATGTCCTCTTCGGGATCGCCCAGCTGGCGATCGACCAGGTGGAGGGCATAAGGACCGTGCAGCCGCCGGCCAAGGTGGGGGAGATCCTCACCGGCAGGCGGGCCAAGGGCATCGAGATAGAGCGCGCCGAGGACGGCCTGCGGGCGTCACTGACCGTGTGCGTCGAGTACGGCGTCGAGGTGCCCAAGGTGGCCGCCGAGGCGCAGCGCGCCGTGCGGGAGGCCGTGGCCTCGATGACCGGCATGAACGTCGTGAGCGTGGACGTCACGATCGAGGACGTCGACCTCAGCGGCCAGCATGGGGGCTGAGGCGCCGCGGGGCTCGCGGCGCGCGCGCGAGCTGGCCTTCCGCACCCTCTTCCAGGCCGAGCGCGGTTCCGACGACCTCCTCTCCGTGTGGTCCGGCGTCCGCGCCGACCTCGCCGAGGAGCAGGAGGAGGGCGACGACCCGTACGGGGACCCGCTCGACCGCAGCGCCCTCGACCTGGCCGACGTGTTGCTGCGGGCCTACGCCGCGGACAGGCCGCGGGTCGACAAGGTGCTGGCCGACAACATCACGGGCTGGACCTTCGCCCAGATGTCCCAGACGGACCTCAACGTCCTGCGCGTCGCGGTGACGGAGCTGATGCACCTCGACACGCCGCCGCCCGTCGTCATCGAGATGGCCGTGCGCGTGGCCAAGCGCTACGGCGGCGACGACTCCGGCCGTTTCGTCAACGGCGTCCTGGCGAAGGTGGTGCGCGCGCTGCGCTCGGCGCCCGCCGGCGAGGGGGCCCTGGAGGGCCAGGAGGAGCCGCAGTGAGCGCGCAGCTGATGGATGGGAAGTTGGCGTCGGAGGAGCTCGTCGGCGCCCTGCGGGCGCGCGTCGCGGCGTTGCCCTTCACCCCGCGGCTCACCTTCGTGCGCGTGGGCGACGACCCCGCCAGCGCCTACTACGTGCGCTCCAAGGAGCGACTGGCGGCGCGCGTGGGGATCGTCTCCGAGACCCGCGTGCTGCCCGAGGGCACGACCCAGGACGAGCTCCTGGGGATCGTCGAAGGCCTCAACCGCGACCCCGAGGTCGACGGCATCCTCGTGCAGCTCCCCGCGCCCGGCGTCGACGAGTCGGCCGTGCTCGCGGCCATCGAACCCGACAAGGACGTGGACGGCCTGCACCCGGTGAACGTCGGCCGTCTGTGGTCGGGCCGGCCTGGCCTGCGGCCCGCCACCCCCCTGGGGGTCTTGGCGCTGGCCGACCGCTACGGCGTGCCGCTGGAGGGCGTTCGCGCGGTCGTCGTCGGCCGCTCGAACCTCGTGGGCAAGCCCTTGGCCGCGATGCTCCTCGAGCGGAACGCCACGGTCACACTGGCCCACTCGCGCACGCGCGACCTCGCCGGGCTGTGTCGCGAGGCCGACGTGCTGGTGGCTGCCGTCGGCAGGCCGGGGCTGGTGCAGCCTGCGATGGTGAAGCCGGGCGCCGCCGTCTTCGACGTGGGCCTCACCCGCGTCGACGGCAAGGTCGTCGGCGACGTCAGCCCCGACGTGGCCCAGGTCGCCGGTTGGCTCACGCCCATGCCGGGCGGCACTGGGCTCATGACCGTGGCCATGGTCGTGGCCAACACGGTGGAGGCGGCGGTCAGGCGCAGGGGGACGGCGGCGTGAGCGCGGCCCGCGCGGGTGGCGCAGGGGGGCGCGCGTGAACGACCTGCTTCTCAACAGGCCCCTCATGGCCGCCCTCGCGGCCACCGTGCTGGCGCAGTTGCTGAAGCTCGTGATCGTGCTCCTCACGGAGCGCCGGCTGCTCCTCTCGCGCCTCCTCGAGACGGGCGGCATGCCCTCCTCGCACAGCGCGGCCGTCTCCGCGCTGGCGGTGAGCCTCGGCCTGGCGTACGGCTGGGGGAGCCCGCACTTCGCCATCGCCGCGGTGTTCGGCTCGATCGTCATGTACGACGCGACGGGCATACGGCGCGCCGCCGGCCTGCAGGCCGAGCTGATCAACGAGCTAGTGAGCGAGCTCGCGCACCTCTTCGACGAGGGGTTCAAGCCGCAGGCGCTGCGCACGCTGCTGGGCCACACGTACCCCCAGGTGATAGTGGGCGCGCTCCTCGGCGTGGCCATGGCGTTGGCCTTCGGCCTCTGAGGCCGAAGGCCCTGCGTCCGGCTCCCGGCAAGCTCACCATGGCGATGGCGGCCTCGCGGCGCCCCTCACTGTCCTCGCCACCACGGCGACCCTGACCTCGGAGGCGCCGGCCGCCTCCAAGGCGTCCGCGCACGCGTCCGCCGTGGCTCCCGTCGTGAGCACGTCGTCCACGAGCAGCACCCTGCCTCGCGCCGTCCCGAGCCCCGTGAAGGCGGAAGCGGCGTTCACCGCGCGCGACGCACGGGACAGGCGCTTCTGGCTGCGCGACGCAGGGGACCGCGCCAGGGTGGCCACGCACGGTCTTCGCAGCCCCTCAGCCACGGCACTCGCCAGCTCCTCCGCCTGGTCGAACCCGCGCTCCGTTCGCCTCCGCGGCGAGGCCGGCACCCAGGTGACGAGGTCCGGCTCGAACCCCCACGCGCGCACGCGCACCGCCACGAGGCCGCCGAGGTAGGCGCCCAGCCTGCGCGCGCCGCGGTGCTTCAGCGCGGCGATCAGCCGCTCCCACGGGCCGGCGTAGGGCCCCAGCCAGCAGCGCGTGCCCACCGGGGCCGGCGCCGCCGCGACCGCCGCCTCCAACCAGGCGCGGCAAGGCTCGCAGACGCCACTGAGGCCCGCTGGCGACGCCTGGCACACGGGGCAAGTCTCGAGCGCGCCGAGGGCCAGCAGCCCTGCCGCGGGGAGCCTGGGGAGCCGAGTGCCCATGCCGCAGGCTAGACGGCCGGCCTAAGGAGGGCAGGGTCCCGCTGGGAGGCTGCCTGGCGGTCCTAGGCCTCTGCTCGGTCCCGCCTGTTGGGAGCCCAGTGATCGTCGACGGTCAGCGCGTGCGCTCGGCCACCTGGGCCAGCTCGCGCCGCAGCGCCGCGGCGGCCGCCTCACCGGGCACTCCGGCCAGGGCCTCGTCCAGGGCGGCGAGCCCGGAGACCGCCAAGCGCCGCGCGGCCGCTTGCGCGTACGCCAAGGAGCCGTGGCGGTGCATCAGCGCCAGGACGCGTTCGGCCTGCTGGCGCGTGCGCCCCTCGCGCGGACCCGAGAGCAGCTCCACCACCTCGTCCGCCTCGTCCTCTGGGGCGGAGCGCAGGAGGTGAGCGAGCATGAGCGTGCGCTTGCCCTCGTACAGGTCGCCAAGGGCCTCCTTGCCGTAGCCGGCGTCGCCGTCGGCGCCGGCCAGGTTGAGCACGTCGTCGCGCACCTGGAACGCCGCCCCCAGCTCGAGGCCGGCGCGGGTGAGCGCGTCGAGTGGCTCCTGGCCTGCCACGAGCGCCCCCAGCCGCAGCGGGGAGGCGACCGTGTACCAGGCGGTCTTCAGGGTGACCATCTGGAAGTACTCGTGCTCGCTCACGTCGAAGCGGCCCGCCTCGACCCAGGAGAGGTCGAGGTGCTGGCCTTGCGCCGTCCGGGTCACCATGGCGCCGAACTCGTCGAGCACGCGCGGCGCAGCTGGGTGGACGGGCTCGAGCAGGCGGTGGAGGAGGCGCCACATGTGCACATGCATGGCGTCGCCCACGTTGAGGGCCACAGGCACGCCGACGGTCCTGTGAAGCGCCGGCGCCCCGCGCCTCTCCTCTGAGCCGTCCTCGATGTCGTCGTGCACCAGCACCCAGGCTTGGAACAGCTCGAGAGCCGCCGCCACGGTCACCGCGGCGTCCAGGTCGGCGGCGCCGTGAGCCGCGGCCGACAGCACGAGGACGCGGCCCCTCAGGGCCTTGCCCTGACGGCTGGGGTAGTCGCGTTGCAGCCTGGCGAAGCGGTCGAGCTCGCGGTCGGGGTCGCCGGCCGGCAGGGCGGCCAGCATCCGCTCGCGCACGGCCGCGACGACGGCCGCGCCGTCGAGCACGTCGAGGTCCGTCACCACGCCGTCAGCGGAAGACGGACGTCACGACCCACGTCGCGACCAGGAGCAGGAGCACGAACACGAGCAGGTAGGGGAAGGACACGCGGTACGCCTGCCAGATGAGGACCCAGATGTCCCGGCGGGTGAGCTGGGGGCGCCCACCGCTCCTAGGCTCCGTGCCTTCTTCCACGGTCCGATGATAAGACGCGGCCCGGCACCGAAGTGCCGGGCCGCGAACCCTCTTTCGGGAGCCGCCTCAGGGGCGGTGTATGCAGGCCTTGAAGTGGCCGGGCGTCACCTCTTCGAGAGGGGGCACGACCTCGGCGCACTCCTTCGTCGCGATCGGGCAGCGCGTGCGGAACACGCAGCCGGACGGCGGGTTGATGGGGCTGGGGATGTCGCCCTGGAGTATCACGCGCTCGCGCTTCACCGTCGGGTCCGGGATCGGCACGGCCGAGAGGAGCGCCTCCGTGTACGGGTGGATCGGGTTGGAGTACAGCTCCTTGGAAGGCGCGATCTCCATGATCCGGCCGAGGTACATGACCACGACGCGGTCGGAGATGTACTCGACGACCCCGAGGTCGTGGGCGATGAAGAGCAGCGTGAGCCCCAGCTCCTCCTTGAGGTCGAGGAGCAGGTTGACGACCTGCGCCTGGATCGACACGTCGAGGGCCGAGACCGGCTCGTCGGCGACGATGAACTCGGGGTCCACCGCCAGGGCGCGCGCGATGCCGATGCGCTGACGCTGACCGCCCGAGAACTCGTGCGGGTAGCGGCGCATGTGGTTGGGGGAGAGGCCCACGCGCTCGAGGAGGGAGGCGACGCGCTGCTCGCGCTCGCGGCCCTTGGCGAGGTTGTGGATCGTCATGGCCTCGCCGATGATGTCGCCGACCGACATGCGCGGGTTCAGGCTCGCGAACGGGTCCTGGAAGATGATCTGCATCCTCTTCCGGTACTCGCGCATCGTGGCCTTGTTGACCTTGGTGATGTCGACGCCGTCGAACTTCACCTCGCCCGAGGTGGGCTCGATGAGGCGCAGGATCGTGCGGCCGACGGTCGTCTTGCCGGAGCCGGACTCGCCCACGAGGCCGACGACCTCGCCGCGCTTGACGGCGAACGACACGTCCTCCACGGCCTTCACGTTCGCCACCACGCGCGAGAAGATGCCGCCGCGGATGGGGAAGTACTTGCGGAGGTTGTTGACCTCGAGGAGGGGCCCCGAGTTCTTGGCCTGGGCCGGTGCGTTCTGAGCGCTCACGCCCGGATCTCCGACTTCAGGTCGAGCTCGTTCCACCTGATGCACCTCACCTGATGCCCGCCGCCAGCGTCCTCGAGGGGCGGAATGGCTTCCTTGCAGCGCTCCTGGGCGAAGCGGCAGCGCGGATGGAAGGCGCAGCCCTCAGGCAGGTTGAGCGGGTTCGGCACGTTGCCGGGGATCGCCTGCAGCCGTTCCTGGTGCTCGGCGGCCCGGTCGACGCGCGGTATCGAGTTCATCAGGCCGAGCGTGTAGGGCTGCAGCGGCCTGGCGAAGATGGAGTGCACGTCCGCCTCCTCGACCGCGCGGCCGGCGTACATGACCACGGCGCGGTCGGCGATCTCGGCGACGACGCCGAGGTCGTGCGTGATGAAGAGGATGGACATGCCGATCTCGTCCTGCAGCTTGCGCATCAGGTCGAGGATCTGGGCCTGGATCGTCACGTCGAGCGCCGTGGTGGGCTCGTCGGCGATGAGCAGCTTCGGGCCGCACGAAAGGGCCATGGCGATCATGACGCGCTGCCGCATGCCGCCCGACATCTGGTGCGGGTAGTTCTTCACGCGCTTCCCTGGCTCGGGGATGCCGACGAGGTCGAGCATCTCCGCGGCCATGCGCATGGCCTCGCGGTAGGTCTTGCCCTGGTGGAGGACGATCGCCTCGGCGATCTGGTCCCCGACCGTGTAGACCGGGTTGAGGCTCGTCATCGGCTCCTGGAAGATCATCGAGATCTCGTTGCCGCGGATCTTCCTCATCTCGCGCTCGGACTTCTTGACGAGGTCCTGGCCCTCGAAGAGGATCTGCCCGCCGGCTATGCGGCCGGGCGGGCTGGGGATCAGCCGCATCACAGAGAGGCTCGTGACCGACTTGCCGGAGCCGGACTCGCCCACCACCGCGAGGGTCTCGCCGCGGTCGAGGTGGAAGCTCACCCCGTCAACGGCCTTCACCGTACCCTCGTCGGTGTCGAAGTACGTCTTGAGGTCGATGACCTCCAGCAGCCTATCGCTTCTCGCCATCTACGCGTACACTCCTCGTCGCGAGACCGCACAACAGGCCCTGGCGGCGTCTGCGGCTCGTAAGAGTCGGCTAGAGCGTGCGGGCGGACCCATACACGCTACGAGCAAGATAGCCGCGTCACCGGAACGGAGATACGCCTTTCCGACCCACTCTTGAAGTAGCACCCTACCTGCGCTTCTTCGGGTCGAAGGCGTCGCGTAGACCGTCGCCTACTAGGTTCCAACATAACACGGCCAGGAAGATGGGTATACCAGGGATCAAGAGCCACGGCACGAACTGGATGCTCACCCCGCGCGCCGTGGCGTCCCTCAGCAGCAGCCCCCAGCTGGAGGTGTCGACCTCGCTGGGACCCAGGCCGAGGAACGACAGCCCCGTCTCCGCGAGGATGAACCCGGGGATCGACAGGGTGAGGTCCACGATCACGTAGCTGGCGGTCGACGGGATCAGGTGACGCCACAGGATGCGCGTCTCGCTCGCCCCCAGGGCCTTGGCCGCGGCCGCGTAGTCGAGCTCGCGCGCCGAAAGGATGAGCCCGCGGATGATGCGGGCCAGGCCGCCCCAGCCCACGAACCCGAGGACGATCACGGTGAGCAGGAACGTCTCGGCCGAGGTCATCCTCAGGCCTATCGCCTCGGCTATGGGGTTGCGCGGGTCGCGCAGCAGCGAGGCCAGCACGATGAGCAGGAACAGGCCCGGGATGGCGGCTATGACCTCGACGAGGCGCATGATCAGGTCGTCGACGAAGCCGCCGTAGAAGCCTGCCAGGCCGCCCATGAGGAGGCCGAGGAACAAGGCGACCCACACCGCCAGGATGCCGATGGTCAGCGAGACCTGGCCACCGTAGAGGACGCGCGAGAAGACGTCCTTGCCGAGGTTGTTGGTGCCCCACAGGAAGACGCGCGCAGGCTCGTCGACGCCGAAGAGCCTGAGGTCCGACTGCCAGATCCCCAGGATCTTGTAAGGCTGGCTGGGTCTCCTGACGAAGAACTTGATGGGGTACTTGACGGAGGTGTCCTCGACGTAGATGCGTTGGCGGGTGCGCTCGTCGCGCTCCTCGCGGACGTCGTAGACGAACGGCCGCGTGAGCCGGCCGGTGTCGGGGTCGATGAAGTGGACCTGCGTCGGGGGCCGGAACGCCGCCACGGGCGCGCGCCGGTACTCGTTGATGCCGTAGGGCGCCAGGAAGCCGGCGAACACGGCCGTCAGGTACATGAAGATGAGGACCACGCCGCCGACGACGGCCGCCTTGTGCTTCTTGAACTGCTCCCAGACGATGCGGCCCTGCGACTTGCTGACGCGCTGGGTGGCCTCGCCGGCGTAGTGCTCGCCGACCTGGTCCAGGGCCTGGCTGCCGTCCAGGCGGGGGTCTTGTGCGTCGGTCATGGCGCCGTCACCCGTACCTGATGCGCGGGTCGACCGCGGCGAGGAGCAGGTCCGATATCAGGTTGCCGATCATCAGCAGGAGCGTCGTGATCACAAGCAGCCCAAGCACCACGTAGATGTCCTGCGAGTTCAGGGCGTCGAGGAACGCCGGCGTGATCCCCGGGTACGACATCACGACCTCCACGAGCCCGGCCCCGCCGACGAGGCTGGGCAGCAGGCCGCCGATGCCGGCGACGAACGGGATTATCGCCGGCCGCAGGGCGTGCTTGTAGGTCACGCCCCGCTGGGCGACGCCCTTGGCGCGCGCCGTGCGGATGAAGTCGGACCCGAGGTACTCGATCATCTGGGCCCTGAGCACGCGGGTGAACCCCGCCATGCCGGAGGTGGCCACCACGAACGCGGGGAGGACGAGGTGCCAGGCGATGTCCTTGAACTGCTGCCAGGCGTTCATCCTGTCGAAGTTCGACGAGGTCATGCCGGCGACGGGGAAGAGCATCTCGTTCCACCCGAAGGTGTCGCGGGTGAACCCCCTGATGAGGAAGAGGCAGAGGATGAGCACCTGGGCGAAGAAGAAGTTGGGGATCGCCAGGCCGAAGTAGGCGAAGACGCTCACGACCTGGTCGCCCAGCGAGTACTGCCGCACCGCCGAGTAGATGCCCATGGGGATGCTCACGACGTAGAGCAACACGAGCGAGACGACGGCGAGGTACATGGAGTTGCGCATGGGCCGCCCTATGCGCTGCATCACGGGCTGGTTGGACACGAAGCTCTGGCCGAGGTTGCCCTTGACCAGGTTGGTCATCCAGCGCACGTACTGCACGTGGACGGGCTTGTCGAGCCCGAACTGCGAACGCATGCGCTCGATGGTCTCGGGCCTGACGTTGGGCTCCAGCGCCTTGCGGTTGAGGAAGTCGCCGGGAACTAGCTGGCTGATCAAGAAGGCCAGCATGGTCGCCCCGATGAAGGTGGGCACCATCTGGACCAAACGGCGAACGATGAAGATAAACACTATCGAACTCCTGCGCGCTCCGCGGTCAGTGCTGCATGCGGCCGCTCATAGCTCGGGTCACGGCCGGTCCGCGGGCGGACCAAGATAGGCGTTCTCGTCGTGGGGGTCGGCGGGCGTCCCGGAAGGGACGCCCGCCGAACGTTCATCAGCCTCGCGTCAGTCCGCGAAGAAGATGAGCGGCAGTTCCATCGCGCCGACGAGCGCGTTGATCTGACCGTCCTGGTGGACGCCGCGCAGGTCGGCGTTCCACGCGTAGTGGCTGAGCTGCGTGGCCGTGTAGAGGATCGGCACCAGCTCGGACTCGATCTGCTGGATCTCGTAGCCGATCTCGCGGGCGGCCTCGGTGTCGAGCGTGGAGCGGCCGCGGTAGAAGAGCTCGGTCATGAGCGTCTCCTGCGGCGCGATGCAGTCGCCCGAGGTGTTGTACATGTGCAGGTTCGTACCGCAGGGCACGACGTTCACGCCGAACGGCCAGTCGCGCGAGCCGCCGGTGAGGCCGATGAGGATGGCCTGCCAGGGGCGGTCGTCACCGGAGGAGGTGAGCTGCTCGACGAGGAGGTTGAAGTCGATGGGCGTGAGCTGCACGTCGACGCCGATCTCGCGGGCGCTGTCAGCGAAGATCTGGGTCATCTGCTCACGCGTCGTGTTGCCGGCGTTGGTGGCCAGCGTGAAGCTGAGCGGGAAGCCTTGGTCGTTGACGAGCACGCCGTTGGCGTTCTTGCGCGTGAAGCCGATCTCCGCGAGGAGCTGGGCGGCGCGCTCGGGGTCGTACGGGTACTTGTTGACGTTGTCGTTCACCCAGTACGAGTTGATCGGGTACACGTTCGTGTACATCGGGATGCCGGCGCCGTTCATGAGCAGCTCGATCATCGTGTCGCGGTCGAGCAGGTGGGCCATGGCGCGGCGGAAGTTCACGTTGCGGAAGACGGCCTCGAGCTGCGGGTTGGAGGCCATGTTCCAGTTGAAGACGATGAACTGGCTGGAGGCGACGGGCGCGACGGACTCGAGCACCACGGCGTCGATGTCGCCGTTGTCGATGGCGACGTTGATGACGCCGATGTCGTCGAGGTTGCGCGGGGCGAAGTAGTCGGTCTCGCCGGCCAGGAACAGGTTCAGGGCCGCGTCGAGGTCGGCGATCGTGAGCGTGTAGCCGTCGAGGTAGGGCAGCGGGTTGCCGGCCTCGTCGACGTTCCACTGGCCGAACGTCGGGTTGGCCTGGAGGACGACGCGCTCACCGGGGGTGAAGCTGACCGGGATGAAGGCCGAGACCCAGACCGTCGTCGAGAGGTCGACGTCGGTGCCCCAGAGGGCCTGGACGGCTTCGGGGCCGCCGGACTCGTAGGCCTCGCGGAAGATCCACGTGGGCGTGGGGGCGAGGGCGACGATGGGGAGCGCCATGCGGTCGGGGCGCGGGAAGTGGAAGCGCAGCGACCGCTCGCCGGTGATCTCGAGCGTGATCTGGTCGTCGCCGATGAACCAGCTGTCGTGGCCGTTCGAGCCCACTTCGGGGTCGATCTGCAGCAGGTAGGTGGTGTAGTAGTCATCCACCGTCACCGGCGTGCCGTCGGACCAGACGAGGCCTTCGCGGAGGACGACGTCGACGGACCTGCCGTCTTCGGCGACCGTGAACGACTCGGCGGCGTAGGGGACCCACTCGTCGGAGTCGGGGCCGCGCGTGATGAGAAGGCCGCCGTTGAAGATGTGGTCGGAGAGGGCCTGCGACTCGGCCGAGGTGATCGGGTTGAAGGTGCGCGGGTCACCGATCATGTAGCTGCGGAACGTTCCGCCGCGCACGACCTGGTCGGGCGTCGCGGTGGTCCACGCGCTCGGCCAGACGAACGGCTGCGCGTACGCGGACGCCGCGACTATCAGCGCGGCCAGGGCGAGTACCAGCTTCTTCATGCTACCTCCAGGATTGGTGGACGTTTCAGGCTCCTCCAACCGTTCACATCCACCTATGTCGTAGCGACGGCCCAAGGTACCCGTTCGCCGCCGGAGCCGCAAGGGTGTACTCGGTCACCGACCGAGCGCCCGCCCTGCGACGCCGGGACGAGGCGTGAGCTCGCCGCCGCCTCGTGGGTGCACGCTTTCGAGGTTACCCACTGTGGCGAATCTATCACCGGCGAAAAACGAGGTCAACGCGATGGCGCCGGTGCTTAAGCGAAGTTCAAGGGGGCGGCCTCCTACATGAGAAGGCCGCCCCCTGTGGTGCCAGCTCCGCTTCAGCGGGGGATGACTTGCAGGAGTATCGCCAGAGCGGCCCAGATGCACGCCAGGTAGATGGTGATGCGGTGTAGTCCGCCGGCGGTACCGCCGAGGGTGCCGAACTCGGCGCCGCCCCCGCCGCCCAGCGCGTCGCCCAGGCCCGACTGCTTCGGTTCCTGCATGAGGACGACCACGGTCAGCAGGGCCGACACGATCACGAACACCACGAGCACGATCCAGAACATCTTCCCTCCAGCGGCGTCGGCCGGCTGCAGGGCAGGCCGCGCGTTTGTGTCACGATGGGTCCCGGTGGCGGCGCTGCCGGCCGAGTTGGTGCCGAGAGCGGGACTCGAACCCGCACGGGTCTCCCCGGTTGATTTTGAGTCAACTGCGTCTACCGTTCCGCCATCTCGGCAGGCCCGTCCCGCATGTTAGCCTCTCGGCAGGGGACGTGCCAAGCGCGTCCGCATCCCTCGCGGTAGGGGGGACCGCAGCCTCAGGACGGCCCACTTGAGCACCGGCAAGTCCATCGCCGTAGTCAGCTTCCCTGGCAGCAACTGCGACGCCGACGCGCTCCATGCCATCGGCGACGTGTTGGGCGCCCCCGTCAAGGCCGTCTGGCACGAAGAGACAGACCTGTCTACATCCTTAGCCGTCGTGCTCCCCGGCGGCTTCAGCTTCGGGGACTACCTGAGGGGTGGCGCGCTGGCCGCGCACAGCCCCGTGATGGGCACCGTCGCCGCGTTCGCCCGCCGCGGTGGTCCCGTGCTGGGCATCTGCAACGGCTTCCAGGTCCTCACCGAGGCTGGCCTCCTCCCGGGCCAGTTGGCGCGCAACCGCGGCCTCGGGTTCGAGTGCCGCGACGTGCACCTCCTGGTGGAGCGCGCCGCCGCTCCCTTCACCAGCCGCCTCGCGCCCGGCCAGGTGCTGCGCCTGCCCATCGCCCACGGCGAAGGGGCCTACTACGCCGACGCCGAGACCCTCGACAGGCTCGAGGGCGAGGGCCGCGTCGTCTTCCGGTACTGCGACGCCGCCGGCGACGTGACCGAGGCGGCGAACGTCAACGGCTCGGCGAGGTCCATCGCCGGCGTGGTGAACGAGCGCGGGAACGTGATGGGCATGATGCCGCACCCCGAGCGCGCCGTGGAGCCGCTCCTCGGCGGCGACGACGGTCTCCTGGTGCTGGGCTCCCTGCTGGACGCCGTGCTGGCGGCCGCCGCGTGAGCGGGCCGTCCGCCGCGGCCTCCCTGCGCGACAGGGCGGCCCAGTTCGGCCTTACGCCCGACGAGTTCGACCTGGTGGTGGCCAAGCTGGGCCGCGAGCCCAACGTCACCGAGGCGGGCGTGTTCGGCGCGCTGTGGAGCGAGCACTGCGGCTACAAGAACTCGAGGCCGCTCCTCAGGCGCCTGCCCACGGCCGGCCCGCACGTCCTCCAGGGACCGGGCGAGAACGCCGGCGTGGTCGACATCGGCGAGGGCTGGGGCGTGGCGTTCAAGATGGAGAGCCACAACCACCCGTCGGCCGTGGAGCCCGTGCAGGGCGCCGCGACCGGGGTCGGGGGGATCCTCCGCGACATCTTCGCCATGGGCGCCCGGCCCGTGGCCGTGCTCGACTCGCTGCGCTTCGGCGAGCTGTCCTCCCCGCGCAGCCGCCACCTCCTGGCAGGCGTCGTGGCGGGCATCTCCTCGTACGGCAACGCCGTAGGCGTCCCCACCGTGGGCGGCGAGGTGGAGGTCAACCCCTGCTACGAGGAGAACCCCCTCGTCAACGTGATGGCCGTCGGCCTGCTTAGACACGAGCACCTCAAGCGCGGCACCGTCGGAGACGTGGGGAACAGGCTCTACTACGTGGGCTCCAAGACCGGCCGCGACGGCCTGGGCGGCGCCGTCTTCGCCTCCGCCGACCTCTCCGCGGCCTCGGAGGCCGACAGGCCGGCCGTCCAGGTCGGCGACCCCTTCATGGAGAAGCTGCTCCTCGAGGCCTGCCTCGAGGCCATGGAGCGCGACCTGGTGGCGGGCGTGCAGGACATGGGCGCCGCCGGCCTCTCCTCGAGCGTCGCCGAGATGGCCCACAGGGCGGGGAAGGGCGTCGACCTCTACGTGGACCGCGTCCCGCGCCGCGAGCCGGGCATGACCCCCTTGGAGGTGATGCTCTCGGAGTCGCAGGAGCGGATGATGCTCACCGCCCGCCCCGGGCGCGAGGAGGAGCTGAAGGCGCTCTTCGCGCGCTACGGCCTGGACGCCGTCGAGGTGGGCGTGGTGCGCGACCACGGCGAGCTCAGGCTCATAGACGGCGGCGAGGTGGTGGCTGCCATGCCGGTCGGAGCGCTCAACGAGCCGCCCGCCTACGTGCGCGATGGCATCGAGGACCCAGCCGTGCGCGCGGCCAGGGAGCGCGACCTCTCGGGCCTGGCCCCCGTGCCCGACGCGACCGCGGCGCTGCTCACGCTGCTGTCCGCCCCGGCGATCGCCAGCAAGGAGCCCATCTACCGGCGCTACGACCACCAGGTGATGACCAACACCGTGGTGCTCCCCGGCAGGGCCGACGCCGCCGTGATCCGCGTGAAGGGCACGAAGCTCGGCGTGGCCGCCACCACCGACTGCGACTCGCGCTACGTGCGCCTCGACCCGCGGCTCGGCGCCGCCCACGCCGTGGCCGAGGCGGCCAGGAACATCAGCTGCGTGGGCGCCGAGCCCCTGGGCGTCACGGACAACCTCAACTTCGGCAACCCCACCGACCCGCGCGTCTACTACGAGCTCGAGCGGGCCGTCGAGGGCATCTCCGAGGCCTGCTTGGCGCTCGGCACGCCGGTGACCGGCGGCAACGTGAGCCTCTACAACCAGTACGCCGAGGGCTCCAGGGTGCAGTCGGTGCACCCCACGCCCACCATCGGCATGGTGGGCGTGCTCCGGGACGTCACCAGGCGGGCGACCATGGACCTCAAGCGCGACGGCGACGTCGTCTTCGTCCTCGGCGCCGGCCGGCCCAGCGTGGGCGCCTCGGAGTACCTCTACAGGCTGCACGGGCTCGAGGCGGGCAGCCCGCCCGAGCTCGACCTGGCCGCCGAGGCCGCGGTGCAGGCCGTCGTCAGGCGCCTCATCGCCGACGGCGTGGTCGACACGGCGCACGACGTCTCGACCGGCGGCCTGGCGGTCTGCCTCGCCGAGATGGCCATCGCCGGCGGACGCGGCCTGACGGCCTCCGTGGCGCTTGCTGGTGAGGGTCCATCGGCGCGCGACCTGGCGCTCTTCGGCGAGTCCGCGGCCCGCGTGGTCGTGGCCGTGCCCGCGGAGCGCGCCCCCGCCGTCGAGGCGGCCTGCGCCGCGGCTGGCGTGCCGGCCGCGCGACTCGGCGCCGCTGGCGGCGACGCCCTGGAGCTCCGGGTGGCGGGAGAGGCCGCCGTTTCGTCGTCCCTGAGCGACATGGCGGCGGCCTGGAGCCGCACCTTCGCGGAAGCGCTAGTCTCTGGGGCATGACCTCCTGGGTGCCGCTGGACACCGTCGACGACAAGCCGCGCGAGGAGTGCGGCGTCTTCGGCGTCTTCAGGCCGCCGCCCCAGGACGGCGGGCCCCAGCCCGACCTGGCGCTGCTCTGCCAGCTGGGCCTCTTCGCGCTCCAGCACCGCGGCCAGGAGTCGTGCGGCATCTGCGTGACCGACGGCTCCGAGGTGCGCATCGAGAAGGCCATGGGCCTCGTCACCCAGGTGTTCACCGAGGAGCGGCTGGCCAGGCTCGCCCTGCCGGGGGCGCGCGTAGGTGTGGCGCACACGCGCTACTCGACCACCGGCTCGAGCCTGCTCTTCAACGCCCAGCCGCTGACGGTGCGCTCGAACAAGGGCGTGCTGGCGCTGGCTCACAACGGCAACTTCACCAACGCCCGCGAGCTGAGGAACGCGATGCTCGCCCAGGGCGCCGTGTTCCAGACCACGAACGACTCCGAGGTCATGCTCAACCTCATCGCCCGCTACTCGCGCCTCGACCTGGTGCGCGCGGCGGCGATGGCCATGTCGGAGCTGGAGGGCGGCTTCTCCGTCGTGCTCATGGACCAGCGCCGGCTCATCGGCCTGCGCGACAGGAACGGCGTCAGGCCCCTCGTCATCGGCGCCCTGCCAGACGGCGGGTGGGTCCTGGCCTCCGAGCAGGCGGCCCTGCACGTCGTGGGCGCCGAGTACGTGCGCGACGTGCGGCCCGGCGAGCTGGTGGTGGCCGACGAGGACGGACTGCGCTCCGAGCAGGTGCTCTCGCCGCGACCCACCCCTTGCGCCTTCGAGTGGATCTACTTCGCCAGGGGCGACTCGGTGCTGGAGAGCGTCTCGGTGCACGAGGCGCGCGTGCGCATGGGCGAGGAGCTGGCCCGCGTGGCCCCGGTGGACGCCGACGTGGTCGTCGGCGTGCCCGAGTCGGGGCTGGCGGCGGCCGTCGGCTACGCCCGCGCCAGCGGCGTGCCGTTCGACCTCGGCCTCTACCGCTCCCCCTACGCCGGGCGTTCCTTCATCAACCCGACCCAGCACCTCAGGGAGCAGAAGGTCAGGCTGAAGCTCGCCGCCACCACGGCCGTGGCCGGCAAGCGCGTCGTGCTGGTGGACGACTCGATAGTGCGCGGCACGACCTCGGGGCGCATAGTCAGGCTGCTCTACGAGGCCGGCGCGACGGAGGTGCACTTCCGCGTCTCCAGCCCGCCCATAAGGTACCCCTGCTACTACGGCATCGACACCGCGGCACGCCAGGAGCTGGCCGCCGCCACGCTCAGCGTGGAGGAGATAAGGCAGCGCATCGGCGCCACTTCGCTCGCGTACATCTCGGAGGAGGGCCTGCGGCGGGCGCTGGGCCTGCCCTCGGTGTGCCTCGCCTGCTTCGACGGCCGCTACCCGGCTGGACGCCCGCCGTCCGTGGCGGCCAAGGAGACGGCCGAGGAGGGCACCGTCCTCGCCTAGGCCGAGCGCCTCCGGCTGAGGACCAGCATCGTGAAGCGCCACAGGCGGGGCGCGCGCCGCCAACGCCTGGGGTCGAGCGCCACCCTGAACAGCCACTCCACACCCAGCCTGGTGGTCCAGCGCGGCATGCGCCGCACGTGGCCGGCGAGCACGTCGAGGGTGCCGCCCACGCCGATCATCACCGCCGCGCCCAGGGCGGCGGCGTGCTGGTAGAGGAACTTCTCCTGACGCTCACCCAGGCCCGCCAGCAGCAGCCGCGCTCCGCTCTCGCGCACCGCCCGCACCACCTGGGCGGTCTCCTCCGGGGTCTCGAAGTAGCCGTGGTGATGACCCGCCACGCGCGTGCCGTAGCGCTTCTCCGCCTCGCGGGCGGCGGCCTCGGCCACCCCCGGCTGGCCGCCCAGCATGTAGACCGCCACGTCGGCGCCGCCCAGCTCGAGCACGCGCTGCACGAGGTCCACGCCGGGGACGCGTCCCCGCAGGGCCACGCCCTGTCGCTTGGCCGCCCACACCACGCCCACGCCGTCGGCCACGACGAGCTCGGCGCGGCTCACCGCTTCCCCGAGGAGCGCGTCTTCGCGTGTGCGCACGACGATCTCGGGGTTCAACGTCACGACCAGGCGGCCGGGCTGCCCCTCGGGTGGGGGGCGCTCCAGAGCCTCCAGCACCCAGGCGGCGGCCTCGTCTAGCGAGACGTTGTCGAGCGGCAGGCCCAGGACGTAGTTGCGCACGGGCTAGGCCCTCACGCGGGCGGCGCGAAGCGGTAGAGCGGCGCCACGCCGGTCTCGTCCACGCCCACCAGCACCGGAGCGGAGGAGGAGATGGACGTGGCGCCGGCCAGCCCCAGGTCCTGGTCGCTGCCCAGCGCGAGCAGGTACGTGCCCACCGACGAGTGCCACAGCGCCTCTATGGGGTCGGGGTAGGAACGCAGCATGGCCACGGCGAACGCGGTCGCGCCCGTGTAGGTGACGTCGGCGACGCGCTCGCGCAGCATGCCGGCCATCAGGCCCGCTGCCAGCGTGTCGTCCAGGTCCGGCTCGCCCGCGAATCCGGAGCACACGAGGTAGACCTTGCCGCGGCTGCGTTCGGCGGCGAGCGCGACCGCGGCGCGCGCGTTGAGTATCGAGCCGAGCACCACCACCGGAGCCCCCGCGGCCGCTGCCATGGCCCGCGGGGCGTTCTCGGTGAGGATCACCGCCGCGCGGCCGCGCACGTCTATCAGCCGGAGGACCGCGGGAGAGGTGCCGTGGTTGAAGCGTTCAGGCGGGAAGCCGCCGCGCTCGCCCATGAGGAGCACGCTCGGGTCGGCGTCCGCCTCCTGCCGCGCCCGGCGCACCGACGCGGTGAGGGCGAAGCGCGTCAGCCCCAGGTCGAGGAGCATGGGGGCCAGCGTGCCGGTGCGGAGGACGTCGATGAGGACCACGACGTCGTCGTAGGGTCCTGCGGGAGCCAGGTCTGTGTGGATCTGCATCTTCCCTCGGGCCGGTCCAACCGCGGGAGGCGACCGGCGTCCTCCCCCCGCGCGGGACGTCGAGCCGGCGTCTTCGACGCCAGGCACGGGGACTCTACCATCAGGGCAGCGGCGGCGACGCGACCAGGGCGCGTGCCCCGGCTCGGTAGAGTGCTCCGTGCGACCGGAGATGCGACCCCTCGACCTACGCACCGCCTACCTGTCGGGGCACCTCACCGACTTCTTCCAGCTCCCGCCGGGCGACACGGACGCGGCCCTGGGCCTGCGCCGGGAAGTGGACAGAGCGGCCCTCGCCGCCGCCCTGAGGCCGTACGCCGAGCGGCTAGGAGCGCCAGAGAGCACGCTGCGGAACGTCGAGAGGCTCGCCGACCCGCGGGCCATGGCCGTCGTCACTGGCCAGCAGGCGGGGCTCCTCACCGGTCCCATGTACACCCTCGCCAAGGCCATGACGGCCGTGAAGCTGGCCGCCAGGCTCGACTCCGAGGACCGGCCGGTGGTGCCCGTGTTCTGGGTGGCCAGCCAGGACCACGACGTGGCCGAGGTGGACCACGCCTACCTCCTCGACGCCTCCGGGACGCTGAGGCGGGTGGAGGTGGGCCTGCCGGACGGCGTGCCTGTGGGGCGCATACCCATGGACGAGGCGATGGTCGCCGCCGTGGCTGCCTCGCTGACGCAGCACACGCCGCGCCCCTCCTGCGAGGCCGAGGTCTTGGCGGTACTCGAGGAGACGGCCGCGGCCTCGCGGACCTACGCCGACTGGTTCGCCGCCCAGCTCTACAGGTTGCTGGCGGGCACCGGCATCGTGATCGTCGACCCCATGGAGCCCGCTGTGGCCGCGCTCGTCGCCGGGCTTCTGGAGCGCGAGCTCGCTGACCCTCTGGAGGGCCCGGCCCGCGTCAACGACGCCGGCAAGCGCCTCCGGCGGCTCGGGTACACGCCGCAGCTCGGCCGCGCCGAGGGGGCCACCAACCTCTTCGTCGAGCTGCCGGGCGGCGACGGCCTGCCGCGCCGCCAGCTGCTGCGCGTGGAAGGCGGAGAGTTCTCCGCCGGCGGCACGCGGCTGACCAAGGGCGATGTGCTGGCGCGCCTGCGCGAGGACCCCGCGTCCGTCACGCCGGCCGCCGGCCTCAGGCCGGTGGTCCAGGACGCGCTGCTGCCGACGGCGGCGTCGGTGCTGGGCCCCGGCGAGCTCGCCTACGTGGCGCAGCTCAGGGGCGTCTACGAGCTGCACGGCGTGCCCATGCCGCTCGTGTGGCCACGGGCCACGGCCACCGTGGTGGAGCCGGCGGCGGCCCGCCTGCTGCGCACCTACGGCCTCACCTCCGCAGGCTTCAGGGCGGACCCCGACGGCGCGCTGGAGCGCGTGCTGCTGGAGCGCCACGGTGCGGCCAGCTCCTTCAACAGGGCCACCAAGGAGCTGGAGGCGGCGTTCGAGGAGCTGCTCGCCAACGTCGACGCCATAGACCCCACGCTGCGCGGAACCGTCAAGCGCGGGCGGCGGCACCTGGAGGCCACGCTGGCGCGGCTGAAGGGCAAGTCGGCCGCAGCCCTGTCGCGCCGCGATGCCGAGACCAGGCGGCAGTTCGAGCGCCTGAGGGCCCACCTGCTGCCTCTCGGTCAGCCTGCCGAGCGGGTGTTGTCGCCGTACAGCCACGCGCTCAAGTTCGGCCTGGCGCCACTGCTCGCGCGCCTCGAGGGGATGGGCGAGTCGGGGGAGCACGAGCTGATCATCTGACCGGCCCGCCGGTCTCGGTCCCTCGCGTGTGGAACGAGAGGCGCCGGGCCAGTACTGGCCCGGCGCCTCCTACCGCCGACCAGGCGTCAGCGCGTGACCGAGTAGTTGGGCGCGTCGGCCGTGATGGTGACGTCGTGGGGGTGCGACTCGATGAGGCTCGCCTGGGTGATCTGCACGAAGCGGGCGCCCTCGCGGAAGGCGCCGAGGTCGGGAGCGCCGCAGTAACCCATCGCCGAGCGCAAGCCGCCGGCCAGCTGGTAGAGGACGTCCTTCACGGGGCCCTTGTAGGCCACGATGCCCTCGATGCCCTCGGGCACCAGCTTGGCGCGGTCCTTGGCGCCCTCCTGGAAGTACCTGTCGGCGCTGCCGCCGGCCATGGCGCCGAGGCTGCCCATGCCCCGGTACGCCTTGTAACGCCGTCCGTCGCGCAGCACCTCGTCGCCCGGCGCCTCGGTGGTGCCGGCGAGCAGGGAGCCCATCATCACCGTGTCCGCGCCAGCGGCCAGGGCCTTGGCGACGTCGCCCGAGTACTTGATGCCGCCGTCGGCGATGAGGGTCACGCCCGCGCCGCGGGTGACGTCGGCGACGGCCAGGATCGCCGAGAGCTGCGGCATGCCCACCCCCGTGACCACGCGGGTCGTGCAGATGGAGCCGGGGCCGACGCCCACCTTCACGCCGTCGGCGCCGCGGTCCACCAGGTCGGCCGCCGCCTCCGCGGTGGCCACGTTGCCGGCGATGACCTCGACGGCGTACGACTCCTTGAGGTAGGCGAGCGCGTCGAGGATGCCCTGGCTGTGCCCGTGGGCGCTGTCGAGGACGAGCACGTCGACGCCGGCCTCGACCAGGGCGGCGGCCCGCGCCTCCAGGTCGGCGGCCACGCCCACGGCGGCCGCCACGCGCAGCCTTCCCAAGGCGTCCTTGGCCGCGTGGGGGTACTCGACGGCCTTGTTGATGTCCTTGATCGTTATGAGGCCGCGGAGCTTGCCGGCGCCGTCGACGACCAGCAGCTTCTCGACCTTGTGGCTCTTGAGCACCTCCCTGGCCTGCTCCAGTGTGGTGCCGACGGGCACGGTGATCAGCCCCTCGGACGTCATGAGCTCGGTGACCTTGCGGTCCATGTCCGCCTCGAACCGCAGGTCGCGGTTCGTGAGGATGCCGGCCAGCCGGCCGTCCGCCTCGACGATCGGCACGCCGCTGATGCGGTACTCGCGCATCAGGCGGTGGGCGTCGCCAACGGTGGCGTCCTTGCCGAGCGTGATGGGGTCGACGATCATGCCCGACTCGGACCGCTTGACCTTGCGGACCATCTCCGCCTGGGCCTCGACGGCCATCTTCTTGTGGATGACGCCGATGCCGCCGTTGCGGGCCATGGCGATGGCCATGCTCGTCTCGGTGACGGTGTCCATGGCGGCGGAGACGAGGGGGACGTTGAGGCGCACTCCCGGCGTGAAGCGCGTGCCGAGGTCGACGTCGCGCGGCAGCACGGCGCTGCGCGCCGGCACCAGCAGCACGTCGTCGAAGGTCAGCGCCGTGCCCACGATCTTCGCCTGGGCCGAGCGGGCCCTCGCAACCGTCTCCGTCATGAACCCTCCCTAGGTGAGAGCTGCCAGGCTGGTGAGCCAGCGGTCCGGCATGCGCACGGCCCGACCTCGCCTGTCGGTGGGCACGTGCTCCGTGCGGCCCGTGGCGACGAGCTCGCCGCCCGGGAGCCTGTGGAGCCTGTAATCGAACGCGACGCGCCGGCTGCGCGCGTCCACGAGCGTCGAGACGACCGCCACCTCGTCGTCGAAGTAGGCGGCGGTGCGGTAGACGACCTCCAGCCGCGAGACGGCGAGGGAGAGGCCAGAGTCCTCCATCTCGCGGTAGGAGAGGCCGCGCTCGCGCATCCACTCAACGCGGCCAGCCTCGAACCAGACGGGGTAGACGGAGTGGTGCACCACGCCCATCTGGTCGGTCTCGGCGAAGCGCGCACGCACCACGGCGACGGTGTCCCTCGGACCGGCCCTCAGGCCCTCCGCAGCTTCTAGAGTGGTTCGAACGACCGTCGTCACGCGCCTCGCACCGTTCCTCGGCAGAGCATAGCGCCGCCAGGGCGCCTGTTGGGGCCGGTGGTAGACTCCGCCAGGGAGCGAGCCGTGAGCAGTCGCAAGCCGCGCTCCATCGGCGCGGAGTTCCAGTTCCAGACCAAGTTCCGGCGCGGCCAGCTCCCCGCGGCGCGCGGCCGCGTCGCGCCCAAGTTCAAGGTCTACGCCAACCCGCAGGAGATCGCCAAGCTGCCCCAGCCGCACCTCAAGGGCGGCTCCGGCGTGTGGACCGCCATGTCGGCGGCGCGCGGCGAGGCCGAGGGCGGCCGCGTGAAGGACTCGCAGCTCGCCCAGCTGCTGTGGGCGGCCGGCGGCTTCACGGTGGGGGGCGAGCGCGTGCCGCTCGTGTCCCAGAGCGTCTCGTCGGTCGAGGTGTACGTGCTGGCGCTGCAGGTGAGGAACCTCCTCGCCGGGGTCTACCACTACGACCCGCGCGAGCACAGCCTCGAGCACCTCAGCGTCGGGGACCCGCTGCCGGCCCTCAACGAGGCGCTCCTCACCGACCTGGACCTCACGGCGCAGGCCGCCCTGCTGTGCTTCACGGGCGTGCCAGGCAGGCACCGCGCGGTGGACGGCGGGCGGCCGTACCGCTACATACACATAGACGCCGGGGCGGCGGCCCAGGCGGCGGCGCTGGCCGCCGCCGGCATGGGCCTCGCCACGCGCCTCGTCACGGACTTCTACGATGACGAGCTGGCCGAGCTGATCAAGGTCGATGGCCGCGACGAGCACCCCCTGTGCCTCCTGGCCGTCGGCCCCTGAGCGGAAGGGTAGGACGAGATGCCTGAAGCCATGACTGCTGTCGCCGGCGGCAACGCCGGGGTACTCGCGAGCCTGGAGCGCCACGCCCCGGGCCTGTGGCGGCCCGAGGTGGCGTTCGTGCGCGGCGACGGCGCGCTCCTCTACGACGCCGACGGCAGGGAGTACATCGACTGCCTGGCCGGCATCGGCGTCGCCTCCGTGGGGCACGGCAACGCGCGCCTCGCGGCGGCCGTGGCGGAGCAGGCCGCCCGCCTCATCGTCTGCCCGCAGAACCTGGGCAACGACGTGCGGGCCGGCTTCATGGAGGAGCTGTTCTCCTTCGTGCGGCCGCCGCTCACGCGCGCGTTCCTCTCCAACTCCGGCACCGAGGCGAACGAGGCGGCCCTCAAGTGGGCGCGCATGGCCACCGGCCGCTCGCGCTTCGTGGCCGTCAAGCGCGGCTTCTCCGGCCGCACCATGGGCGTGCTCCCGCTCACCTGGGAGCCCAAGTACCGCGAGCCGTTCCAGAACGGCGATTCGCCGGTAACCTTCGTGACGCTGGGCGACGAGGCCGAGCTGGAGGCTGCCGTCACCGACGAGACGGCGGCCGTGCTGATGGAGCCGATCCAGGGCGAGAGCGGCATCAGGCCGGCGCCCGAGTCGTACCTGCGCAAGGCCCGCGAGCTCACCCGCGAGCGCGGAGCCCTCCTGATCCTCGACGAGGTCCAGTGCGGCGTGGGCCGCACCGGCACGTTCCTCGCGTCCGAGCCCAGCGGCGTGGACGCCGACATCGTGACCCTCGCGAAGGGCCTCGCCGGAGGCGTGCCCATCGGGGCCACGCTCATGACCGACGCTGTGGCGGCGGCGATGCCGGCGGGCGGCCACGGCACCACCTTCGGCGGCAACCCGCTCTCGGCGGCGGCCGGGCTCGCCGTCCTCGCCGAGCTGAGGGAGCGCGACCTCATGAGCCGCGCCGTCGAGCTCGGCGGGCGCCTGGTGGCGGGCCTCTCCGCCCTCGGCGACCCGCGCGTCGTGGAGGTGCGCGGGCGCGGCCTGATGGTCGGCATGGAGCTCTCGGTGCCCGTGGCCCCGCTCGTCTCGGCCCTGCTCGCGGAAGGCGTCGTGACGACCTCCGGCGGCAGCCACACCGTGCGCTTCCTGCCGCCCCTGGTCATCGAGGAGCGCCAGGTGGACGAGGTCGTGCGGAGGGTGCAGCGGGCGCTCGCCGGTCTGGCGTGAGGAACTACTGAGCCTGACCTGACGGGCGGCGCGTAAGATGAGCCCGATGGGCCAGGTCGAAGCGCTCGCCCTCGAGCTGCTCGAGTACAAGGTCGACGAGTACGTCTCCAAGCGCCAGGTGCGCGGCGGCGTGCGGTCGATGTGGGACCTGCTCGAGCAGGTGTCCCGGGAGCGCGAGCGGCTGACGACGGAGCAGCGCGGCAGGCTCGACCAGGTCATGGCGGCGTTGCAGTCCGCCGGCGGCGGCCGCGAGCCGGGCTCCAGCCCCGACCTCGACATCGACTCGCTGGTCCTGGGCGCCGAGCCCGAGGTCGAGCTGGCGGCCGAGGAGCCGGTGGCGCGCCCGCCCGACACCCCGGAGGAGCGCGAGGAGCACGCCGTACTGCAGCGGCTGGCGCGGCGCGTGTGGTGGGACGAGCTGGAGAGCTTCGTCCAGCAGCTGGCCGCCAGCTGGCGCTCGCAGCGCGACCGCTACGCCGCCCGCATCGCCTACGCCACGCTGCAGAACCTGCGCCGCAACGTCGCCAGGAACACCTTCGTTCGCGACTCCTCGCTGCGAGGCTTCAAGGTCGTGGAGCCCATCCCGTCGCTGGGCGACCCGCTGGTGTCGCTCTCCGACGTCGACTCGCTGGCGGAGATCGCCCGCGAGCTCATCAACTTGATCATGACCATCGGCAAGGACGGCGGTCCCATGCCCGAGGTCGCCGTGCCCGAGACGCAGGCCCTGCAGTACGTGAGGCAGGCGGCGCTTGCCGTGGCGGCCGACCCGTACGCCGGGCGCACCTCGCCGATCGACAACCGCATGCCCTCGAGCCGGCAGATACGCCTGGCCATACAGGAGCTGAACCGCGAGCGGCTGCCCGAGGAGCAGAAGGCTGCGCAGCGCCGCGAGCTGGAGAAGCGCCTGGCCGAGGCGCTGGCCATGGAGCGGAACGAGCGCATGGTGTTCCACCGCGACGCGGCCATGCTCCAAGACGTCGTGCACAGCTTCTTCGAGAGGCTCGCCGACTACCTGCCCACCACCGTGGGCGGGCGGGCCAGCGGCCCGCAGCTCGGCGGGGGCGTCCTCTTCGGCGTGAACCCGGCGCTGCGCGTCGAGCACATCAGCCCCGCCACCACCGAGATCACGGTGCGGCTCGTCGGCCCCGTGCGCCTCTCGATGGGCGGGCACGACTTCGCCTTCTCGGGCGCCGGCGCCTCGCGCGTGCTGTTCGTCGACGACCAGGAGGTCGAGCTCTCCGGCTCGTCCGTGGTGCAGCTGGGCCGCGAGCGCCTCTCGGTGTTCCGGGAGGGCGACTACGTGCACCTCCGGCTGCGCGACGAGGGCCGCAGCCTGGCGCTGCGCCTCGCCGAGGCGCTGGTGGTGCTGCACGTGCTCACGAGCCCCAAGCGCGAGGACCTGCTCACCGTCTCCAAGGTGATCGCCAACACGGTGCGGGGCGAGCCCCAAGAGCTCGTGGTGCAGGCGCTCAACCGCGCCAACCAGATCTCCTCGCGCGCCCCTGACAGGCGCCAGGCTCTCACGGGCCTGTGGCGCGGGGCCGCCAGGGCCACCGGCGTCGACCTCGACAACGCCACCGTGGCGGCGCTGGTGGAGAGGATCGTGGACGCGGTCACCATGGACCCGAGCGACGTCGACGGCGCGCTGGCGCGCGCCCAGGCCGACGACAGCACCTTCCACACGCTCACGGGCGAGCCGCTCACGGTCGACCTGGCGGGGCAGAAGATCACCGTCCGCCAGTACCGCGGGCGCACGCGCGGCTCGCAGGAGAGCCTGGTGGCCATGCTCCCCGGCCAGGTGCTGGGCTCGTTCACCGACTACCTGATAGCGCCCCTGGGCGCGGGCACGCTGCTCTTCGTGCGCGGCGACACCGACCTGGCCGTGCTGCACCTGGCCAAGGCCAGGCTGTTCTCCACCGCCGGCTGACCCCGCCCGAGCCGGCGGGTCGCCCGCCAGAGGAGGTGCGGCATGCCGCAAGCGATGTCAGACGCTGAGGTCCGCCAGGCGCTGGAGGCCCTGCCGGGCTGGACCCACGCGGGAGGGGCGCTGCGCAAGGAGCTGCGCTTCTCCGGCTTCTCCGAGGCGTTCGCGTTCCTCACGCGCGTGGCCCTGCTGGCCGAGAAGCGCGACCACCACCCGGACTTCTCCTGCTCCTACTCGCGCGTGACGCTCGAGCTGAGCAGCCACGACGCCGGCGGCGTGACGGGCCGGGACGTCGAGCTGGCGCGGGCCATCGAGGGCTTGCTGCAGCCGCCGGCTGCGCCGCGCGCGGCCTGACGCGGGGCTAGGGGTCGCCCGGCTCGTCGGGCTCTTCTTCCGGGTCGGACGGCTGCTCGGGCTCGCCCGGAGCCTCGGGGTCGGCCGGCTCGCCCGGCACACCCGGAACCGACGGCTCCTCAGGGTCGGCTGGCCCGGCGTCCTCGCCCGACCCAGCGTCGTCCCCCGTGGGCTCGCCTTCCTCGCCGTCCCCGTCGACGTCGTCGGAGTCCTGGGGTCGTTCGTCTTCGCCCGGCGCCCCGGCCGGCGGGGCGAAGGTGTAGGCGGCGCGCAAGAGCTCCACGTCGGCGTCGTCCACGTCGCCGTCGCCGTCCAGGTCCCCGGGCAGGTTCACGCCCGTGCGCCCGTAGGCGGCCGCCAGCTCGAGCAGGTCGCCGAAGCCGACCACGCCGTCGCGGTCGAGGTCGGCGGGCTCGAAGGCGGCGATGGCGGCGAGCTCGGCGAGCTCCCCCGGCCCAGGCGCGGACGACGCGTCGGCCAACGCCATCGCCATGACGCCCTCGCGCGCCGGCGGCAGGCCGAGCAGGGCGCCCACCTCGTGGCGCAGCGCCGCCGTCAGGGCCGTGTGCTCCTGGGGCCGCACGAGGACGCGCACGTCCCCGCCTTCGGCGAGCGTGATCGTCAGGACGTCCTGGCCGAAGAGCGCCTCGTCCCCGTAGGCGAAGGCGTGCCGCGCGTCGGCGGCGACCGCGATCTCGATGGCATCCGGCGCCAAGGCCCGCCATGCGGCGGCCGCCTCGGCCACGCGGTCGGAGAGGAGCAGCGGCCCGCCGGCGTCGTTCACGCGGTAGGCGGCCGTGATGGGGCGCGTGGGCGCGGCCGGCGTCTCGACGTCCCCGTCCTGGGCGCCCTCGGCTGGGGCGGGCTCCTCGTCATCGGCCGGCTCGGGCTGCTGGTCCGGCACGGGGGCGTCGCCCGCCAGGACCTGGCGCACGGCGTCGATGACCGCCGCCGCGGCCGTGGGCCCGTCGGCGCGCACCAGGGCGCCGGCGGCGTCCACGCCCAGGAAGCGGCCCTCGCCGTCCACGAGCCCCTCGCCCTCGAACCGCCACAGGCCCTGGGCGAAGCCCACGACGGGCGAGGCCAGGCCCTCCTCGTCGTCGAGGGCCACCAAGACCTCGTCGCCCGGCCGCCAGACCGGGGCGCCGGAGACGATGAGCCGCCGGCCCTCCGCCTCGCCGCCCAGCGCCTCCAGCACGACCTCCTCGCGCGGGGCCTCGTCCTCGCCGGTCTCCGGGTCCTCGGTGAGCCACTCCATGACCTCGAGGGTCACGACGCTCCACACGAGGTCGCCGTCGACGCGCGCCGTGACGTCGGCGACGCGCGCCGTCAGGACGGCGTCGGCCCGCTCGAAGACCGCGGCGGGGCCTAGGGCCAGGTAGGTGGTGGCCAGGGCTGGTCCCAGCGCCACGACGCCGAGGGACAGCGAGACGGCCAGGACCGCGCGCGACAGGCGCCTCACAGCTCGTCGCCTCCCGTCGGCGGGGGCGGGGGAGCGGCGGGCACCGCCGTGCCGCCCTCGCGCGACGTGGCGCGCTCGCGCGCGAAGCCCGCGTCGCGGCGAGACGCGAACTCGGTGGCGGACGTCAGGCGCAGGGCCGCGGGGGGCGACAGGGGCTCGAGCTCGAAGCGGAAGAGCTCCGCGTCCCCGGTGATCGTGGTGCCTAGCGCCGCCAGGTCCACCTGCAGGCGGCCGGGGGCGGCGTCAGCGAAGAGCGTCACGTCGGTGCGCGTCGCCCGCACGCTGCCCTCGACGAGGGCGAAAGCCTCGGCGTCCCAGGTGACGAGCGTCGAGAGCCCCTGCAGCGACCGCGCCTGGGACACGCGCGCCCGTAGCGTCACGCGACCCCGCACCTCGGTCTCCGGCGGGCCGAAGGTGAGCGACGCCGGCGGCGGCTCCACGACGCGCACCCTGAACTCCTGGAAGGTGGAGGAGAGGTTGGCGTCGGAGACGGCGATGGTGAGCTCGTAACTGCCCACCGTGGTCGGCGTGCCTTGCAGCACACCGCCCGAGAGGCGCAGGCCAGGCGGCAGGGTGCCCGCCTCGAGCCGGAACTCGTAGGGACGCAGGCCGCCGACCGCGTGGAGGGTCGCACGGTATGGCTCGTCGACGACGGCTTCGGGGAGGTCCGAGGCGAGGAACCGCAGCGCCTCGCCCGGGCCGGCGAGCTCGCCGGCGCAGGCCGCGAGTAGCAGTGCCAACGTGAGGGCCTGCGCTGCCCGCCTGTACATCGTCACTACCTCCGTTGCGCCTCGCTGACGCGGCTGAAAGCCTACCCTATGCCTGTGAGCCCCGCGCAGCCGTACCTCCGCTACCGAGCGGGCCTCCCAGTGCTCCCGGTGCGGCTCTCCGACGCCGTACCGGGGGGCCTGGTGCGCCGCCTCCACGTGACCGTGGCCGCCCGCCGCCGCTACGCGGTGCCCGAGGACGGGTTCGGGGTCGCGGGGCGGCTGCTGCGCGTGGACCTGGCTGGGGCCACGAGGCTGGCGGCGGCGCTGCGGGCCGGAGGCGGAGCCGGCGCCGCGGCCTCACCCGGGCAGGTGGCGGCCGCGGTGGTCCTCCACGAGCTCATGCACGCGGTGCTCGCCACGGTGCCGTGGCAGGAGCGCGCACGCGCCTCGCTGCAGGACCGTCTCGGTCCCGACGGGGCGAACGCGGCGCTGCAGGCGTTCCGTACCGCCTACGCCGGCGCTTCCTCGGCCGCCGGCGCGGAGGAGCTCACGGAGGAGCTGGCGTTGCTCGGCCTGGCCGTGGACGACGAGGCGCTGGCGCCGTTGGCGGACCTCTTCGACCCCGCCGCCGACCGCCCCGTGCTCGAGCCGGCGTGGCTGGCCGTGCACGCGGCATTGGCGGCCACGCCCATGCCTGCGGGCCCGCTGGCGCCGGACTCGGCCGGCGCCAGCGGAGATGCGCCGCGGTCCCGCTCGCTCCTCGACCTGCTGACGCTGCCGGCGCGCCTCCACCCCAGGTCCCTGCTCGACCGGCTGCAGGCGGTGCTGAGCGCGTGGGCGCACGTGCTGGGGCCTGGGGCCGGCGACGTGGTCATGCGGGCGCTGCGGGCGCTGGACGCCCTGCGCGAGGAGCAGCCGCGCGCGCCCGGGCCGCCAGGGCCGCCGCCGGCGTGGCAGCGCGCCCCGGCGCTCGACGACGGCGAGCCGCGGTACGCGGTCGAGGCGCCATGGATGCGCTCGGCGCGGATCGTGGCCAAGGTGGCGCCGGTCTGGCTCGCGCAGCTCTCGGCCTGGTACGGCGGGCAGGTGAGGCGCCTCGACGAGGTGCCCGACGCCGCCCTGGCCGACCTGGCCGCGGACGGGTTCGACACGCTGTGGCTGGTGGGGGTGTGGGAGCGCAGCGCCGCCTCTCGCGAGATCAAGCGCCTGCAGGGCATGTACGCCGACCTGGGCAGCGCCTACGCGGTGCACGACCACGTGGTGGCGGCCGACCTGGGAGGCGAGGAGGCGCTGTCGCGGCTGGCCGAGCGCGCGGCCAGGCACGGCCTCAGGCTGGCGGGCGACATGGTCGCGAACCACACGGCGATCGACTCGCGCTGGGTGGAGGAGCGCCCCGACTGGTTCGTGCAGACGCCGGAGCCGCCCTACCCGGGTTACTCCTTCACGGGGCCCGACCTGAGCCCTGGGCGTCCCTTCGCCGTGCGCATCGAGGACGGCTACCTGACGGGCACGGACGCCGCCGTCGTCTTCGAGCGCGTCGACAGGGCGACCGGCGAGAGGCGTTACCTCTACCACGGCAACGACGGCACCGGCTTGCCGTGGAACGACACCGCCCAGGTCGACTTCCTCCATCCCGAGGCGCGCCGGGCCGTCGTGGACACCGTCGTCGCCGTCGCCCGGCGGTTCCCCGTGCTGCGCTTCGACGCGGCCATGACGCTCGTGCGGCAGCACGTGCGCCGCATCTGGCATCCCGCGCCCGGCGAGGGCGGGGCCGTGCCGTCGCGCGCCGAGCTGGCGCTGACCGACGAGGAGTTCGACGCCCTCATGCCTGGCGAGTTCTGGCGCGAGGTCGTGGACGCCATCGCGGAGCGGGCGCCTGGCACCATGCTGCTGGCGGAGGCCTTCTGGCTCCTGGAGGAGGCGTTCGTGAAGCGCCTTGGGTTCCACCGCGTCTACAACAGCGCCTTCATGCAGCTCCTCGCCGAGGGCAAGGACGGCGAGATGAGGGGCCTGATGGAGGACGTCCTGCGGCGCGACCCCGCGGTGCTGGAGCGGTACGTCAACTACCTCACGACGCCCGACGAGGAGAGCGCGAAGAACGTCTTCGGGACCGGCGACCGGTACTTCGGGGCGGCCACGCTGCTCTGCACGCTGCCGGGCACGCCGCTCTTCGGCCACGGGCAGGCCGAAGGGCTCTCCGAGGAGTACGGGATGGAGTTCGCCGCGCCGCGCCTGCCCGAGCGGCCAGACGAGGGGTTCAGGGAGCACCACAGGCGCGTGCTGGCGCCGCTCCTCAGGCAGCGCGAGCGGTTCGCCTCGGCCGCGAACCTCACCTTCCTGCGGGTCTTGGGGCCCGGCGGCGAGCTCGAGCGGGTGCACGCCCACTGCTTCGCGGCGGACGGCCGCCACCTCCCGGCGCTGGTCGTGTTCAACCACTCTCCGGAGAGTGTCGCGGGCACGCTGGTGGCCCCGTCCGGGCCGGCGTGGGAGGCCATGGGCCTCTCGCTGCCCAGCGACGGCCAGCACCTCGTCGCCCATCGCCATCCGCACGGGGACGCGGCGCGCCTGTCGCGCGAGGAGCTGCTAGGTGGTTGGCGGGTGGAGCTCGGCCCCTACGAGGCCGTCGTCTATCTGGACGTGAGGGTCGAGGGCGAGGCGGCCCTGCCGGCGCCCACGCCCCTCACGGATCGCCTACGGCGGGGGGCGGGCGACGCCGCCGTGCGGGCCGCGGCGCTCAGGCGCGCGCGCTCGCGGCGGCGAGGCGGCGGCTCTGCAGGTGGGTGAGGGCCAGCGCCAGCGCGTCGGCCTCGTGGTCGCTGGCCGGCCGGCGGGGCAGCGACAGCAGCGCCCGCACCATGAAGGCCACCTGCGCCTTGTCGGCGCGTCCGGTGCCGACGAGCGCCTGCTTGACCTCGAGCGGCCCGTACTCGTGCACGGGCAGCCCCATGTCGGCGGCGCACAGGAGCACCACGCCGAAGGCCTGCCCGACCTTGAACGACGTGCCGCGCTGCTGGTGGAAGAACTGCGCCTCCACGGCCAGCGCGTCGGGCCTGTGCTCGGCGAGGAACGCCTGGACGCCGTCGCGTATCTCGCTGAGGCGCTGCGGCGTGGGCAGGCGGGCGCTGGTGGTCAGCAACAGAGAGCCGAGGAGGCGCGCTTCCTTGCGCGCCTCCTCGACGGCCCCTAGGCCCAGGTGGGCCAGCCCGGGGTCCACGCCGACGACCCTGTAACCTCGTGCCGCCGGCGAGCGTTCGTCCACGCTCAGTATTCTGCCAGGTACCTGTCCAGCTCCCAACCGTGCACGGCGATGCGGTAGTCGTCGTACTCGATCGTCTTGGCGGCCACGAACTGCTTGGAGGCGTGCTCGCCCAGGGCGTCCATGACGACCTTGTCGCGCTTGAGCGTGCCGATGGCCTCGCGCAGCGTGGCGGGCAGCTCGCGGATCTTGTGGCGCCGGCGGTCGCGGACGCTCATGTGGTAGATGTTCCGGTTCACCGGTGGCGGCGGGACGATCTGGCGCTCCAGGCCGTCGATGCCGGCGGCGAGCATCACCGCGAGGGCGAGGTACGGGTTGCACGAGGGGTCGGGCATGCGCAGCTCGGCGCGGGTGCTGTTGCCGCGGCGGGCCGGCACGCGGATCATCGCGCTGCGGTTCGAGACCGACCAGGCGATGTTCGTCGGGGCCTCGTAGCCGGGCGTGAGGCGCTTGTAGGAGTTGACGGTCGGGTTCGTGACGGCCACCATGCCGGCGGCGTGCTCCAGGATGCCGCCGATCCAGAACTCCATCGTCTCGGAGAGCTGGTGCCTGCCGTTCGGGTCGTAGAACGCGTTCTTGCCGTCCTTGAACACGCTCATGTGGCAGTGCATGCCCGAGCCGTTGATGCCCTGCACCGGCTTGGGCATGAACGTGGCGTGCAGGCCGTGGTTCATGGCGATGCGCTTGACGACCGTGCGGAACGTGAGGATGTTGTCGGCGGTCGTGACGGCTGGCGCGTACTTGAAGTCGATCTCGTGCTGGCCGGGGGCCACCTCGTGGTGCGCGGCCTCGATCTCGAAGCCCATCTCCACGAGCGCGTTGACCATGTCGCGCCTGGCGTCCTCACCGCGGTCCACCGGGGCCAGGTCGAAGTAACCGGCGGCGTCGTTGGTCGTGGTGGTCGGGCTGCCGTCCTCGCGGCGCTGGAAGAGGAAGAACTCGGGCTCGGGGCCGACGTAGAAGTCGTCGTAGCCGAGGGCCTGGAGCCGCTCGACCTGGCGCTTGAGCACGTAGCGCGGGTCGCCGGGGAACGGCGAGCCGTCGGGCAACGTGATGTCGCAGATCAGCCTGGCGACCGTCCCGCGGCCGGGGCCCTCCATGGCGGCCGGCAGCACGAGGAACGTGTCGAAGTCCGGCTTGAGGAGCATGTCGGACTCTTCGATGCGGGCGAAGCCCTGGATCGACGACCCGTCGAACATCATCTCGCCGTCGAGCGCCTTCTCGAACTGCGAGCGGGGCACCTCGACGTTCTTGATCTGACCGAGGATGTCGGAGAACTGCAGCCTCAGGAAGTTGACGTCGTTGTCCTTCAGCTGCTTGCGTACGTCGTCGATCGTGGTTGCCATACGGTCCTTTCGCCAAGCCTTGAGTTACACCGGGGCAAGCTTCCCCGGATAACGGTCGAAGCGTACGGCGGGAAACGACCAAGTGTCAACGGTGGTGCGCACACCCGGCCACGTCGCGGACGACGGCATGCCTGGGTGGCGCGGTGGCCATCACCTTACCTTCACCGCGCGCGAGAAGCCCGCTCGACACGCGCTGCGTGCGTTGACAGCGCCAAGAGGCGCGACTAGGATGCAGCCAACCGCCGCCATAAGAAGAAGCAGCAGATCCAAGGGAGGACACGATTCGATGAAGAGAGCACTCTGTGTCTTGGCAGTCGCGCTCGCCGGTACCGCGATGGCGCAGCCGCAGGTCGCCAAGGTGGGCACCCTGTTTTCCTACACTGGCGCGCTAGCCGAGTTCGGCCCGGCCATCAACAACGGCGCGCTGCTGGCGGCCGACCAGCTGAACGCCGCCGCCACGGCCGTGTTCGGTGGGCCGCTCATCGAGATCGTCTCCGAGGACGACGGCACGAACCCCTCGCAGGGCACGGACCGCGCGCGCAAGCTGGTCAACACCGACGGCGTCGTCGCGATCGTGGGCGCCCTGTCGAGCGGCGTCACGGTCACCGTGGCCGACTCCGTGACCATCCCCGGCCAGATCGTCACGATCTCGCCGGCCAGCACCTCGCCGCTCGTCAGCCAGCTGCCAGACGACGAGGACTTCATCTACCGCACCGTGTCGTCCGACGCGCTGCAGGGTGTCGTGCTCGCCCAGCTCGCCCGTGGCGAGATCGTCGACGGCCTGTCCTACGACCGCGCCGCCATCATCTACGTGAACAACCCGTACGGCCAGGGCCTCGCCGACGCCTTCGCGGCCGCCTTCGAGCGCCGCGGCGGCACGATCACGGCCAGCGTCGGCCACCCCGAAGAGCCCCAGCCCACCTACGCGGGCCTGCTCGACCAGCTCCTCGCCGGTGACCCGCAGGTCGTCATCGCCGCCTCGTACCCCGGCAACGCCACGGTCTTCATGCAGGAAGCCCGCGACCTCTACGGCTTCACGAACTGGATGCTCACGGACGGCACCAAGTCGCTCGATATCGTCACGGCGCTCGGCGCCGAGACGGTCGAGGGCCTCTACGGCACCGCGCCGGGCTCCGACGAGGCCTGGGAAGGCTACGTGCGCTTCTCGAACGCCTACGAGGCCGCCTACGGCCAGCGCCCGCCGCTCCCGTACATCGACACGGCCTACGACGCCGTGGCCGTGATCGGCCTGGCCGCCGCCAAGGCGCACATCGACGGCGTGGAGGTCAACTCCGCCAACATCCGCGACCGCCTGCGTGAGGTCGCCAACCCCGACGGCGAGGTCGTGGGCGTGGGCGACTTCGAAGAGGCCCTCCGCTTGCTGCAGATCGGCGCCGCGATCAACTACACCGGCGCGGCCGGCGAGGTCGACTTCGACGACCTCGGCGACGTCGTCACGCCGGTCGAGGTCTGGCGCTACGTGGGCGGCGGCATCGCCACCGTGCAGATCCGCACGGGCGACCAGATCCCGCTGCAGTGACCGCGTAAACACACGGGGCCCAAGGCCCCACCGCGCAGAGGGCGGGGACATCCCCGCCCTCTTCCTTCGGCCCTCGGGGGCCATGCCGCGGGCGGCGCGGGCCGGCACCCATGACTCGTCAGTCACAGCCATGGAGATGGGGCGCCCGCTCGCGGGCGCCCCATCGTCTGCTTGAGGACGTCCGTCAGTCGCGGGTGAGGGAGACGACCTTCTCCTCCGGCAGCACGCCGCGCGGCCTGTAGAGCACGATGAAGAGCATCAGGAGCGCGATGAGCAGGAGGCGCACGTAGGGCCCGCGCTGCGGCAGCACGGGCGAGATGGCCTCGAGCGTAGGCCGCAGGGCGTCCACCAGGAAGCTGGTGCCGGTCCAGATGGCCCACACCAGCAGCGCGCCGAGCACCGCGCCGCGGTTGTTGCCGCTGCCGCCGAGCATCAGCATCACCCAGATGAGGAACGTGCCGTAGAGCGGGTCGAAGTGGCCGTAGTCGATGGCCACCACGTAGTGCGCGTACAGCGAGCCGCCGATGCCCATGATCACGGCCCCGACGACGAACGCCTGCATGCGGAAGGCCGCGACGTTCTTGCCCACCATCGCGGCGGCGTCCTCGTCCTCGCGCACGGCGCGCAGCACGCGGCCCCAGGGTGAGCGTATGGCCCTCTCCAGGCCGGTGTACACGAGGAAGAGCACGAGCGCCACGATGGCGACGTACAGGTAGGGGTAGTCGCGCGGCGCCAACGGGTCGAAGAAGGCGTTGACGAACCCGGGCAGCCAGTCGCAGCCGCTGCCCGTCAGGCAGGAGAGCGGTTGCGGTATGCCGCGCAGCGGCTGGGGGCCGTTGGCCAGCCAGCGCTCGTTCTGGAAGACCAGCCGCACCAGCTCGGCGATGCCGATCGTGGCGATGGCGAGGTAGTCGCCGCGGAGGCGGAGGGTCGGCCAGCCGACGACGAGCGCCAGCACCCCCGCCACGACGCCCGCCGCCAGCAGCCCCACCCAGAACGGGGCCCCGAAGCCGAAGGCCTGCTGGGTGAACGCCGCGGCGGCGCCGGTGGGCATCTTCAGCGTGAAGAGGGCCGAAGTGAACGCCCCGACGGCGAAGAAGGCCGCGACGCCGATGTTGAAGAGGCCCGTGTAGCCCCACTGGACGTTCAGCCCCAGCGTCAGGACGGCGTAGATGCTGCCCATGAGCAGGAACGTCGTCACGTACGAGATGGTCCCGGCGGGCAGCAGCAGCGACAGCCCGGCGGCCAGGGCCAAGGCTACGACCGCGGCCAGGGCGTGCTTGACGAGGGCCGAGCGGCCTCTCAGGACCACTACAAGCAGCAGGTAGAGCGGCACGGCCAAGAGGACGCTGCGCGGCAGGACGGCGGGGTCCATCAGCGGCCACCCCCCATGAGGCCCTGCGGTCTCACCAGCAGGGCGAGGATCATCACCACGAACGCCGCCGCCGGGCCGTAGGCCGGGTTCACGAAGGCCGTGGAGACCTGCCAGACGATGCCGATGGTGAAGGCGCCCAGCAGGGCCCCGTAGACGTTGCCGATGGTGCCCAGGATCACCGAGGCGAAGAGCGGCAGCAGCAGCCACCAGCCCATCTCAGGGCGGAGCTGCACGTCGAGGCCGTAGAGCATGCCGCCGGCGCCGGCCAGGGCGCCGCCCACCATCCAGGTCCAGAACACGACGCGCTCCGTGGGGATGCCGCTGATGCGCGCCAGGTCGGGGTTGTCGGCCATGGCGCGCATGGCCTTGCCCACCTTGGAGCGCTCGAGCAGCAGGTAGACGAGCACGATGAGCGCCAGCGAGAAGGCCAGGATGAAGAGCTGGTCGGTGCGCACGCGCACGCCCGAGAAGAGCTCCACCACCGGCCGCGGGCGGCCCTGGTAGTAGAAGGCGAAGTCGGCGCCGAACACCATGTAGACGATGCTGCGAATGCCGAACGCCACGCCAAGCGCCGCCATGGCCATCATCACCGGAGCGCTCCGGCGCTGGCGGAGCCGCCTGAAGGTCACGCGGTCGAGGCCGTAGGCCACCAGTCCGACGAGCGGCATCACCAGCACCAGCGCCACGAGGAACTCGTAGCCGAAGCCCAGGCCGAACACCGACCGGCCGGGCGGCAGCACCGACATGATCGCCAGGGCCAGGTAGGCGCCGAGGGTCATGTAGTCGCCGTGGGCGAAGTTGGCCATCTTGAGGACGCCGTGTACGAGCGTGACGCCCAGGGCGCCGAGGGCCAGCACGCCGCCGAGCAGCACGCCGCGCACGACGAGGCCCAGCATGCGCGTGCCGCTGACGCCCTGCGCCGAGGAGGCCAGGACGATGACGAGCGCTATGAGCGCCAACAGGCCGACGAGCGACCAGCGGCTGCCGAGCACGGAGGAGACGGCGCGCCTCAGCGCTCGCGAGCGGGGGAGGGGGCGGGCGCCTACCACGTCAGCCTCCCAGGTAGAGCCTGGCGACCTCGGGGTCGCCGAGGAGCTGCGCGCCAGGTCCCTCGACCTGGTTCTTGCCCGTCGCCAGCACGTACCCGCGGTGCGCCAGCTCGAGGGAGCGCTTGGCGTTCTGCTCGACCATCAGCACTGCCACCCCTGTCTCGTTGATCTCGGCGACCTTCTCGAATATCAGGTCGACGAGCAGCGGGGCCAGGCCGGCCGACGGCTCGTCGAGCATCAGCAGCTTGGGGTCGAGCATCAGGGCCCGGCCCATGGCCACCATCTGCCGCTCGCCGCCCGACATCTTGCCGGCCCGCTGGTTGCGGCGCTCGGCGAGCCTGGGGAAGAGCTCGAAGATGCGCTCCTTGCGCGCCTTCAGCGGCTCGTCGAGTATGTACGCGCCCATCTCGAGGTTCTCCTCGACGGTGAGCGTGGGGAAGACGTTGTCCACCTGGGGCACGTAGCAGAGGCCGCGCCTCACGATCTGCTCGGGCGCCATGCCGGAGATGTCCTCGCCGGCGAACGTGACGCGCCCCTCCCACGGCTTGATGAGGCCGAAGATCAGCTTCATGACCGTCGACTTGCCGGCGCCGTTGGGCCCGACGATGGAGACGATCTCGCCGTCCTCGACCCGCAGGTCGACGCCGCGCAGGACCTGCATCTCGCCGTAGCCGGAGACGACGCCCTCAACCGTCAAGAGCGACACTCTGACCTCCAAGGTAGGCCTCCAGCACGCGCGGGTCCTCGCGCACCACGGAGGGTGGGCCCTCGACGAGCTTGCTGCCCTGGTTCATCACGATGACCGGGTCGCACAGGCCCATCACCAGGGGCATGTCGTGCTCGATGAGCAGGAAGGTGATGCCGCGCTCCTGGTTGAGCTGCTCGATCTTCTCGCGCAGGCGCCCCATCAGCGTGGGGTTCACGCCCGCGGCTGGCTCGTCGAGGAGCACGATGACCGGGTCGGCCATCAGCGTGCGGGCCAGCTCGAGGAGCTTCTTCTGGCCGCCGGACAGCGAGCCGGCCGGCTCGTTCTCGAGCTTGGAGAGGGCCACGTACTCGAGGACCTCGCGCGCCTTCTCGCGCAGCTGCCTCTCCTGCCGCCACACCGCGCCGCGGCGGAAGACGGGGTTCCAGAAGCGCTCGCCTATCTGGCCGGGCGGCACCAGCATCAGGTTCTCGAGGACGGTCATGCCCTTCTGCTCACGCGGGATCTGGAAGGTGCGGCAGAGGCCCTTGGCGAAGAGCTCGTGCGGCTGCAGGCCGGTGACGTCCTCGCCGCGCAGCAGCACGGCGCCGGCGTCCGGCTTGTGGAAGCCGGACACCAGGCCGAAGAGGGTGGTCTTCCCGGCCCCGTTGGGACCGATGAGGCCGGTGATTGTGCCGGCCTTCACGTCGAAGCTGCAGTTGTTGACGGCGCGGAGCCCGCCGAAGTCCTTGACGAGGCCGCGGATGCTCAATAGCGCGTCGTCGGCATGCTGGTGCAAGTTCAGTGACCTCTCGATGCCGTAGGGGTTACGGCGGCGATGGTATCACCTCGCGCTCACGGCGTCCCCCAGCGCCCCGCGCGGCGCCTCAGGCCCCGGCGCGCACCCGGCCGAGCATCTCCTCGACGCGCACGCACTTCACTCGTGGGCGTCCGGCCGCCGCGCCGGCGGCCACCTCCGAGGCGTCGAGCGCGAACCAGGCCTCGGCGTCGAAGGGCTCAGCGCCGCGGCTCGCGAGGAGCGCGTCGACGGCGGCGGGCGACAGGTCCGCCGCGGAGCCAGCGTGCCCCTGCCTGCCGGCCGCAAGGTCCTCGACGAGCGCCTCGACGCTCTCCATGGCGTCGGCCTTGTTGGTGCCGATGACGCCGCTGGCGCCGCGCTTGATCCACCCCGCGACGTAGAGGCCGGGGAGGGGCTGGCCGTCCGCGCCCAGTACCCTCCCCCTGTCGTTCGGGACCACGCCGCGGCGCTGGTCGAACGGCAGGTCGGGGAGGGGCACGCCGCTGTAGCCCACGGACTTCAGGACGAGCTGGGCGGGCAGCGTCTCGTGCTCGCCGGTGCCGACGGCGCGCACGGGCCCGCCGACCTCGCCCTCTAGTCGCGTGCGCTCGAACCTCATGCCGGTCACGCGGTCGGCGCCGGTCACCTCGACCGGCTGCAGCTGGAAGCGCAGGGCCACGGTGCGCGGCTTGCCGGCCTTCGGCTGCGCGGCGAACGCCTGCAGCACCTCGACGTTCTTGGCCGTGGTGACGTCGGCGGCCGCGGCCGCCGCGCTGGCCGGGCCCAGCTCGATCTCCAGCGCCGACACCTCGACGTCGGCGTTATCCAGCTCGCCGAGCTCGCGCAGCTCCTTGGTCGTGAACTTGGCCTCCGCCGGGCCGCGCCGGCCCACGATCGTCACGCGCTCGACCGCCGAGCGCGCCAGGGCGTCGAGCGCGTGGTCGGCGATGTCCGTGGCGGCCAGCTCCTGCACGCTCTTGGCCAGGACGCGCGCCACGTCGATGGCCACGTTGCCGTTGCCGATGACGATGACGTCGGTGGCGTCCGCCAGCAGCGAGGCGAAGTCGTGGTCGCAGGCGTCGGGGTGGCCGTTGTACCAAGCGACGAAGTCCGTCGCGGGAACGCAGCCGCGCAGGTCCTCGCCGGGCACGCCCAGCCGCCTGTCCGTGGCCGCGCCCACCGAGAACAGGGCCGCGTGGTAGTGGCGCCTCAGGTCGTCCAGCGTGACGTCGCGCCCGTACTCGACGTTGCCCAGGAACCTGACGCGGGGGTCGCGCAGGATGCGCTCGTAGACCTTGGTGACCACCTTCATCTTCTGGTGGTCGGGAGCGACGCCGAAGCGGACGAGCCCGTAGGGGGTGGGTAGCCGGTCGAAGAGGTCCACGGTCGCTTCTGGGAGCGACTTCAGCACCGCCTCGACCGCGTAGAAGCCGGCGGGGCCTGCGCCGACGACGGCCACGCGTGGGCCTTGGCTGCCTTCCATGGCGCACTTCTACCACCCTCCGCGCCTCCCTCGCGCGGGTGTAAGCTCTCCTGCCATGGACGCAGCCGGTCAGGCGAACGTGGCTCCCCTCGACGACAGGCCCTCTGCGGCCCGCATGCCGCGCGTGATGAAGTTCGGCGGCACGTCGGTGGGCGACGCCGACCGCATCCGCAAGGTCGCCGCGCGGGTCGAGCAGCACGTGCGCGCCGGCGAGAAGGCGGTCGTCACCGTCTCGGCGATGGGCCGCACCACCGACAGGCTCCTCGGCCAGGCCCGCGAGCTCAGCCCCAGGCCGGACAGGCGCGAGCTCGACGTGCTCCTCGCCACCGGCGAGCAGCAGAGCGCGGCGCTGCTCGCGATCACGCTGCGGTCGCGCGGCGTGTCGGCGCGGTCGTTCACCGGCGCCCAGGCCGGCTTCCTCACCGACTCCAACCACGGCAACGCCCGCATCCTCAAGGTGGACCCCAAGGCCGTGCTGGCCGCGTTGGAGGAGGTCGACGTGGCCGTGGTGTGCGGCTTCCAGGGGGCCGACGAGGGCGGCGCCATCACCACGCTCGGGCGCGGCGGCTCCGACACCACGGCCGTGGCGCTCGCCGCCGCCATGGGCGTGGAGGAGTGCGAGATCTACACCGACACCGACGGGGTCTACACGACCGACCCTCATCTCGTGCCCACCGCCACCAAGCTCGACGTCATCGACTACGACGAGATGCTCGAGCTCGCCAGCCACGGCGCCAAGGTGCTGCACCCGGCCAGCGTCTGGTACGCGCGGGCCTTCGGCGTGAGGGTCCACGTGCGCTCGTCGTTCACGCACGCCGCCGGCACCGTCGTCAAGCGCCTCGCCGGCGCCTCGGAGGGGAAGATGATCACCGGCAAGCCCGTCACCGGGGTGGCCCTCGACCGCGGCCACGCCCGCATCGACCTGCACACCGTGCCAGACAAGCCCGGCGTCGCGGCGCGCGTCTTCGGCGCGCTCGCCGCCAAGGGCGTGAGCGTCGACATGATCATCCAGGGCGTGCGCGGCGCCGGCGACAGCCGCCAGCAGATGGCGTTCATCGTCAAGCGCGAGGCAGTGGCCGAGGCGCTGGAGATACTCAAGCCCGTGCTCGACGAGATGGGCGCCACGGCGGCCGTCGACGAGGACGTCGCCAAGCTCACGGTCGTGGGCATCGCGATCGGCTCCACGCCGGGCATCGCCGCCAGGCTCTTCGACGCCGTCGCCAGCGTGGGCGCCAACATCCAGGCCATCACGTCGAGCGAGGTCCGCCTGTCCGTGCTCATCGGCGCCGAGCACGCCGAGGCGGCGCTGGCCGCCACGCACGCGGCCTTCGGCCTCGACGCCCCTGCGGACTGATGGGCCTCAAGCTCTGCACGCTCGCCTACGTGCGGCGCGGTGCGGAGACGCTGATGCTCAGGCGGCCAGACGGCCACTCGCAGGCGGGCAAGTACAACGGCCTGGGCGGCAAGCTCGAGCCTGGCGAGTCGCCTGAGGAGTGCCTCCGGCGCGAGGTCCTGGAGGAGGCTGGGCTGGTCGTCGTGGAGGCCGAGTACAAGGGCCTCATCACGTTCCCGGCCTTCGACGGCGAGGACGACTGGTACGTCTGGGTCTACCTGGTGACGCGCTTCGAGGGCGAGCCGGAGGGCGGCCCCGAGGGCGAGCTGGTGTGGGTGGAGACATCGAAGGTCCAGGACCTCCCGCTGTGGGAGGGCGACAGGCACTTCCTGCCCTGGCTCGACGAGCCCGGCACGTTCTCGGCCGTGTTCAGGTACGAGGGCGGGAGCTTCGTCAGCTACGAGGTCGTGCGCTACCGGTGCTGAGTCTGCGCCCCGCCGGTCAGCCGGCGCCGAGGAGCTTGTCCTTGTCGATGGCGCGGATGAGGCGCTGCGCCAGGCCCACGTCGCCCTTGACCTTCAGGCGGCCCGTCATCAGCGCGGTCATGGGGTTGAGGCGCCCCTCGATCATGCGCAGGAGGTCCTCGCCCCGCACGCGCACCGTGACGTCGGCGCGCGGCGCCACGCCCTCCGCCGAGCTCACCGCGCCGCCGCGCACGACGAAGTGCACGGGCTCGTCGGTGTCGAACTGGACCACCGCGTCCGGCGCGTCGACGCCGTCCTTGAGGGCGGCGGGGACGCGCAGCAGTAGCTCCTTGACGGTCACCGCGCCAGTGTAGCCGAGGTGGCCGCCGTTATACTCGCGTCAGCTACGCGGTCTGTGAGCTCCTAGTGGATTTCGCCCTATCTGAAGAACAGCTGGCGCTGAGGCAGGCGGTGCGCGAGTTCGCGCGCTCCGAGATCGCCCCGCTGGCCGTGGAGCTCGACAGGCAGCCGCGCTTCCCGCGGGAGACGCTCCGCAAGATGGGGGAGCTCGGGCTCCTCGGCGTGACCACGCCGGAGGAGTACGGCGGCGCCGGCCTCGACACCGTCACCTACACCGTGCTGCTCGAGGAGGTGGCGGCGGCCGACGCCTCGCACGCCACGATCATGAGCGTCACCAACGGCCTGCCGCAGTCGCTGCTGCTGTCGCACGGCACCGAGGAGCAGAAGCAGCGCTACCTGCCCAGGCTGGCCAGCGGCGAGTGGATCGGCGCCTTCTGCCTCTCGGAGCCGCACTCGGGCTCTGACGCCGTGGCCTTGACCACGCGCGCCGAGCGCGTCGACGGCGGCTACCTCCTCACGGGCACGAAGGCGTGGGTGACCTCGGGCGGCGAGGCCGAGCTGTACGTCGTGATGGCCAAGACCGACCCTGCCGCGGGCCCGCGCGGCGTCTCGGCGTTCATCGTGGAGCAGGGGACGCCGGGGATGACGTTCGGCCGCGCCGAGGAGAAGCTGGGCCAGCACGCGGCCATCACGCGCAGCGTGACGTTCGAGGGCTGCTTCGTGCCCGAGGAGGCGCGCTTGGGGGGCGAGGGGCAAGGGTTCCTCATCGCCATGACGGGGCTCGACGGCGGCCGCATCGGCATCGCCGCCCTGGCCGTGGGCGTGGCGCGCGCCGCTTTCGAGGCGGCGAGGGACTACGCCAGGGACCGTCAGGCGTTCGGCCGCCCCATCCACGAGTTCCAGGGCGTGGGCTTCAAGCTCGCCGACATGGCCACGCGCATCGACGCGGCCAGGCTCCTCACCCAGCGCGCGGCCTGGCTCAAGGACCGCGGCTTCCGCTTCACCAGGGAGGCCGCCATGGCCAAGCTCTTCGCCTCCGAGGCGGCCTCGGCGGTGACCCACGACGCGGTCCAGGTCCTCGGCGGTTACGGTTACACCAAGGACTTCCCCGTGGAGCGCTACTTCAGGGACGCGCGCGTCACGGAGATCTACGAAGGGACCAGCGAGGTCCAGCGGATGGTGATCCACAGGCAGCTCTACAGGGAGCTGGAGAGGTGAGGGTCCCCGAGGGGGGCCGGAGCAGGAGGGGGGCGTCGTGATCGACTTCGAGCTCTCGCCCGAGCAGAAGCAGTTCCAGGCGCTGGCGCGCGACTTCGCGCGGGACCACGTCATCCCCGTGGCGGCGCAGCACGACCGCGACGAGACCTACCCCGCCGAGGTGGTGGCCGCCGCACACGACGTGGGCCTCCTGAACGTCGGGGTCCCGCAGGAGGTCGGCGGCCTGGGGCTCGGCATGGTCGACGAGGTGGTCATAGGCGAGGAGATCGCCTACGGCTGCATGGGCATCTACACGATCCTCATGGCCTCCGAGCTGGGCATCACGCCCATCCGCCTCGCCGGCACCCCAGAGCAGCACCGCCGCTTCCTCGCGCCCCTGCTGGAGGGTCCGCGGCTCGCCGCCTTCGCGCTCTCCGAGCCCAACAACGGCTCCGACGCCGCCGCCATGGCCACCCGCGCCGAGCTGAGGGGCGACGAGGTCGTCCTGAACGGCGTCAAGACCTGGATCTCCAACGGCGGGGTGGCCGACGTCATCGTCGTCTTCGCCACCTTCGACCCGGAGCAGCGTCACCGCGGCGTCGTGGCGGTGGTGGTCGAGAAGGGCACGCCTGGCCTGAGCGCCAACAAGCTCCACGGCAAGCTCGGCCAGCGGGCCAGCCCGACCTACGAGCTCGTCTTCGAGGACGTGGTGGTGCCGCGCGCCAACGTGCTGGGCGCGCCCGGCGACGGCTTCAGGATCGCCATGCAGACCCTCGACAAGACCCGCGTGCCGGTGGCCGCGGGGGCCGTCGGCGTGGCCCGCCGCGCCCTCGACGAGGCCAGGGCCTACGCCCTGCAGCGGCACGCCTTCGGGCGGCCGATCTCCGACTTCCAGGCCATCCAGTTCAAGTTGGCCGACATGAAGATCGGCGTCGAGACGGCGCGATGGCAGACCTACCACGCCGCCTGGCTGGTGGACGCGGGCCGGCCGCACGGCGAGGCGGCCGCCATCGCCAAGGCCTACGCCTCCGACATGGCGTTCCAAGCCGCGCAGGAGGCGATCAACGTCTTCGGCGGCTACGGCTACATGAACGAGTACCCGGTGGAGAAGCTGATGCGTGACGTCAAGCTGAACCAGATCTACGAGGGCACCAACGAGATACAGCGGCTCGTCATCGCCCGCAGCGTGCTGCGGTGACGGCCGTGTCCGAGCGGAGGAGAGCATGAAGGTTCTGACCGTGGTGAGGCAGGTACCAGACGCCGAGGCGCGCGTCCGCGCCGATGGCGGCAAGGTGGACCTGTCCGGCGTCACGTTCGTCATCGACGGCATGGACGAGTACGGCGTCGAGGAGGCCATCCGCTTGCGCGAGGCGGGCCACGACGTCGAGATCGTGGCCGTGGCCGTAGGCCCCGACCACTTCGCCGAGGCGCTGCGCCGGGCCCTGGCCCTGGGCGCCGACCGCGCGGTCCACGTGGCCACCGACGCGGAGCTCGACCCCGTGGCGCTGGCCGGCGTGGTGGCCCAGGTCGCCGAGGAGGAGGGCGCCGACCTGGTGCTCACGGGCGGCAAGCAGGCCGACTGGGACAGCGCCGCGCTGGGCCCCGCCCTCGCAGAGCACCTCGGCTGGCCTCACGCCGACTGGACCACGTCGCTGGAGGTCGCCGGCGGGGAGCTGCGCGTGCGGCACGATGTGGACGACGGCGTCGAGGAGCTGACGCTCGCGCTGCCGGCGGTGGTCACGACACAGCAGGGCCTCAACGAGCCCCGCTACCCGACGCTGCCGAACATCATGAAGGCCAAGCGGAAGGAGCTCGCCGTGCGCGACCTCTCCGCCTACGGCGCCCCGGCCGCGCGCGTGCGGGTCGTCTCGCAGGAGATCCAGGTGCGCCCGCGCCTCAACAAGGTGGTGGGCGGCGACCCGGCAGAGGCCGCCCGCGAGGTCGCCAAGCTGCTCCGCACCGAGGCGAAGGTCATCTAGGAGGCTCTGGTGGTACTGCTCGTAACCAACGAGAGGCAAGGGGGGCTCAAGAAGACCGCCGCCGAGCTGGTGGCGGCGGCGCGCGACCTGGGTGGTCAGGTCACTGGGCTCGTGGTCGGCGCCGACCCTCGAGGGGCGGCCGAGGAGCTGGCGCGCTACCTGCCGAGCGTCGTCGCCCTGCGTGGCGACCTCGCCACGGCAGAGGCCGTGGCGGCGGCCGTGGCCGAGCGTGCGCGGGCCCTGGGGGCCGAGGTGGTGCTCTTCGCCGCGGACAGGCTGGGACTGTCGGCGGCGCCGCGCGTGGCCGTGAAGCTCGGCGGCGCGCTGCTCGAGGACGTGACGGCGGTCTCGCGTGAGGGCGGCGCCCTCCGCGCCAAGCGGCTCAGCTACCTCTCCCGCGTGACCGAGACCGTCGAGTCGGCGGCGAGCCCCGTCGTCGTGTCGGTCAAGCCGGGCGCGCTCACGCCGGCCGAGCCGGCCGCCGCGGCCGGCTCCGTGTCGGTCGAGGAGGCCTCGGAGCCCGCCGACCCGCGCAAGCGCGTGGGTGCCCGCACCGTGGCGCAGGGCGCCAGGCTGCCGCTCGAGGAGGCGCGCGTCGTCGTGGCCGGCGGCCGCGGCCTGGGCAGCGCCGAGCGCTTCCAACAGGTCGTCGAGCCGCTGGCCGAGGTCCTCGGCGGGGCGGTGGGCGCCACCCGTGCGGTCGTCGACGCCGGCTGGCGCCCCTACTCCGAGCAGGTGGGCCAGACGGGCAAGACGGTCTCGCCCGAGCTCTACGTGGCCCTCGGCATCTCCGGCGCGGTCCAGCACCTCTCCGGCATGAACAGGTCGAAGGTCATCGTGGCCGTGAACAAGGACGCGGATGCGCCGATCTTCAAGGTGGCCGACTACGGCATCGTCGGCGACGTTGAGGTGGCCGGGCCGGCGCTGCTCGCGGCCGTCGAGCAGTTGGTCTCCGGATGACGGAGCAGCGCGGCCTCGCGGTGAGGCGCGCCGAGAGGCGCGACCTCGACGCCCTTGTCGAGCTAGAGCAGGGCTTCCCTGGGGACCGCATCAGCCGCGCCTCCCTGTCGCGGCTGCTGGGCCGCGACAGCGCTGTGGTCCTGGTGGCCGAGCAGGACGGCCGGGTCATCGGCGACGCGATAGTGCTCTTCCGCACCGGCTTCCGCACGGCCCGGCTGTACTCGATGATCGTCTCGCCGCAGCACCGGGGCAAGGGCGTGGCGCGGGCGCTGCTCGCCGAGGCCGAGTCCGCGGCGCGCGAGCGCGGCACGGTCTCGCTCCGCCTCGAGGTGCGGGAGGACAACACGCCGGCCATCGCCTTGTACGCCAGCGAGGGCTACGAGGTCATAGGCGGCGCGCCCGACTACTACGAGGACGGCAGCGCCGCCGTGCGCATGCGCAAGCGCTTCCTGCCCGGCGGGGCCACCCTCCTGGGCGTGCCCTACTACCCGCAGACGCTCGACTTCACCTGCGGCCCCGCCTCCCTGATGATGGCCATGCGGCACCACGGCTACCCGGTGCCGCTGGAGCGCTGGCTGGAGCTGACCCTGTGGCGCGAGGCTACCACCGTCTTCATGACCTCGGGGCACGGCGGTTGCTCGGCGCACGGCCTGGCCGTGGCCGCGCTGCGCCGCGGCTTCCACGCCACGGTCGTCACACGGGACGCTGGAGTGCCGTTCATCGACAGCGTCAGGGACCCGGAGAAGAAGGAGGTCGTGGCGCTGTCCCACGAGGTCTTCGAGCGCGAGATGAGGGCGCTGGGAGGCCGCGTCGAGGTGCGCAACTTCGGCGTCGCCGACGTCGTGGAGGCCATCGACCGCGGGGCCGTGCCCATCGTGCTGGTGTCGGGCTACCGGCTCTACGCCCAGAAGCAGCCGCACTGGGTGGTGATGACCGGCTACGACGACGAGAACGTCTACCTGCACGACCCCACCGTCGAGGAGCCGATGAGCCGGCTAGACAGCGTGAACCTCGCGCTCAGGCGCGAGGACTTCGACAAGGTCTCCGTCTACGGCAAGGCGCGCCACCGCAGCATGGTGGTGCTGGAGCGCTGGGGCAAGGTCATACGTCGCCGGCCAGATGAGCGATGATCTCGCCGTAGATCTCGGGGTTCGCCTGGTCCTCCTCGCCCGCCGCGATGGTCGGGTTGTCGTTGACCTCGATGACGAAGTACTGGCCGTCTATCTCCTTGATGTCGACGCCGAAGAGGCTGTCGCCGATGGCGCGCGACGCCGCCAGCGCCACGTCCAGTAACGGCCCTGGGGCGGCCGACCGGTCCACGCCGATGACCTTCGCCCACTCCCCCTCGGCGGTGCGGTCCATGAGCTTCCACTGCTGCGGCGCGAACTCGTAGCGCAGGACGGCGAGGACGCGTCCGGCCAGCGTGATGACGCGCCAGTCGAACTCGCTGGGGATGTACTGCTGCACCACGATGCGGTCGGCGCGCCTCAGGAAGCGCTTGCCGACGCGCACGAAGGCGTCGGGAGTCGTGACCTTGTCCACGTAGGCGCTGAACGAGGAGTTGGGGGCCTTGAGGACCAGCGGGGTGCCCAGCTCCTCGAACAGCCGGGCCGCCTTCACGGCCGTCAGCTCGGACTCCTCCAGGAACCTCGTCTCCGGGATGCTCACGCCGGCCCGGGTGAGCCGCGCGTACATGTTCACCTTGTCGCAGCAGACGCGGATGGCGTCGGAGTGGTCCAGCACGCGCTTGCCCAGCATCTCGGCGGTGCGCGCCACCACGTAGCTGGTGTTCAGCGGGTCCGTGAGCGCCCTGATGAGGATGCCGTCGTAGTTGCGCAGGTACTTGAGCTCGTTCTTGAACAGGAAGTCGAGCTCGTGGCCGCGCTCGAAGGCCGCCAGCCTGAACTCGGTGAGCGCCATCAGCTCCACCGAGGAGCGGATAGTGTAGCGCTCGGTGAAGATGGCTAGCCGCGCCATGTGCCCAACCCTTCCAGGTGCGCCCTGTCCTCGGCGGTCAGCTCGCCGAACGGCAGCGGTTCTATGGCCGAGAGCATGTACTCCTTGGTCGTGACGACGATGCGCACCTTCATGAGCGGCAGGCGGAAGACCTCGAAGAGCTGTCGACCCATCTCCTCGTACTCCGGCACGTGCGTCCTGCCCATCACCAGGCGCAGGACGTCGATGCGGTGGTCGCCGGGCAGGTGCTGCACCAGGACGGCGTACTTGCCTGTGTAGGTGAGCCCCTTGCGGCGGCTCTCCACGGCGTCGGCGTCCAGGAGCAGCACGCCGCGGCTGGAGAAGGGGTTTATCGGATAGGCGAGGAGGGGCGGCGGCGGGAACCTGTCCGTGACGACCTCGTGCGGCGGCACAGGTATGCCCGCCAGGCGCGCCTTCTCCATGGCGATGGGCACCACGTAGGCGTCGAGCGCGTCGGCGGTCGTGGGCAGCACGCGCATGCCGGCCAACTCGGCGTCCAGCGAGGCGTAGTAGCCGCTCGTCAGGTAGGTGTAGTCGCCAGACAGGTTGGCCACCTGGGCGACGTCGCCGAAGCGGCCCTTGTCGAGGTGGAACAGCACGGGGACGCTGCGCTCAGCGCTCATGCCTGAGGACCGCTAGGCCGGGCAGGTCCCCGTTCTCGACGAACTCCAGCGACGCGCCGCCCCCAGTGGAGACGTGCGACATGGAGCCCGCCAGGCCGGCGCGGTTCACGGCCGCCACGCTGTCCCCGCCACCCACGACGGTGAAGGCGCCCTGCAGCGAGGCGATGGCCCGCGCCATGGCCATGGTGCCCTCGTCGAAGCCCGCGACCTCGAACACGCCCATGGGGCCGTTCCAGAAGACCGTCTTGGCGCCGGCGAGCGCTGCCGCGAACGACTCCCTGGCCGCCGGGCCGATGTCGAGGCCCTTGTAGCCGTCCGGCACGTCGTCCGAGGGGTAGACCTGCCTCTCGGCGTCAGCCGAGACCTCGCGCGCGCACACCGAGTCCTCTGGCAGCCGCAGCGGCACGCCGGCGGCGGCCGCCTCCTCGAGTAGGTCGCGGGCCGTGCCCAGCATCTCCTCCTCGACGAGCGAGTCGCCCACGGCGCCGCCCTGGGCCTTCACGAAGGTGTAGGCCATGGCGCCGCCCACGAGCAGGCCGTCGGCCTTCCCGAGGAAGGCCTTGATGACGCCCAGCTTGTCGGAGACCTTGGCGCCGCCGAGCACGACCACGAACGGCCGCTCCGGCGCGTCGACGAGGCGGGCCAGGGCCTGCACCTCGGCGAGCATCAACCGGCCGGCAGCGCTAGGCAACAGGCGCGCGACGCCCTCGGTGGAGGCGTGCGCGCGGTGCGCCGAGCCGAACGCGTCGTTGACGTAGAGGTCGGCGTAGGAGGCCAGGATGCGCGCCAGCTCCGGGTCGTTCTTGGTCTCGCGAGCGTCGAAGCGCGTGTTCTCCAGGAGGGTCACGCTGCCGGGAGGCGCCGCCTCGACGAACGCCTGCTGCTCGGGCGAGCCGGGGCCGGGCGTGGGCTCGTAGCGCACCTCCCGTCCCAGAAGCTCCGACAGGCGCCGCGCCACGGGGCCCAGGCGGTAGGCGTCGTCCGGCCCGCCCTTGGGGCGCCCCAGGTGGCTCATGAGGAAGAGCGTGGCGCCGCGGTCGAGCAGCTCCTCGACGGTGGGCACGCTGGCGGCGATGCGGGTGTCGTCCGCCACCTGCCCACCATCCAAGGGGACGTTGAGGTCCAGCCTGACGAGGACGCGCTTGCCGCGCACGTCCAGGTCGTCGAGGGTGCGGTAGCCGCGCGTCAGAGGGAGGCCCCCATGATCTGGGCCACGTCGACCATGCGCGACGAGTAGCCCCACTCGTTGTCGTACCAGACGAACACCTTGGCGAGCCGGCCGAGGACGTTGGTCAGCGAGCCGTCGACCACGCCGGAGTGCGGGTCCATGCGCACGTCGCTGGAGACGATGGGGTCGTAGGTGACGCGCAGGATGCCCTCGAGCGGGCCCGCCGCGGCGTCCTCGAGCGCCTGGTTGATCTCTTCGGCCGTGGTGTCGCGCTTGACCAGGGCCGTGATGTCGGAGATCGAGACCGTGGGGGTGGGCACGCGCAGGCTCACGCCGTCGAAGCGGCCCTTGTAGTACGGCACTACCTTGGCGACGGCCTTCGCTGCGCCCGTGGTGGTGGGGATGATGTTGGTGGCGGCGTTGCGCGCGCGGCGGGGGTCCTTGTGCGGGGCGTCCAGGATGCGCTGGTCGTTGGTGTAGCTGTGCACCGTGGTCATCAGCGCCGTCTCCACGCCGACGACGTCGTTGAGGACCTTCATGACGCCGGCCATGGAGTTGGTGGTGCACGAGGCGTTCGAGACGATCACGTGCTCGGCCGGGTCGTACTCGTGCTGGTTGACGCCCAGCATGATGTCGAAGTCGGCGTCTGGCGAGGGCGCGCTGATGAGCACCTTCTTGGCGCCGCCCTGGAGGTGCTTGGCCGCCTGCTCACGCTTGGTGAACACGCCCGTCGACTCGATGACCAGGTCGACGCCGTTGTCCGCCCAAGGGATCTCGGCCGGGTCGCGGTGGGCCGTGGCCAGCACCTTCTTCCCGTCGACGACGATGTGGCCCCCCTCGGCCTTCACTTCGCCAGGGAACGGCCCGTAGTTCGAGTCGTACTTGAGCAGGAGCGCCAGGCTCTCGTTGTCCGTGAGGTCGTTGACCACGGCCACGTCGAGGCCGCGCTCGTGGGCGATGCGGAAGATCTGGCGCCCGATGCGCCCGAAGCCGTTGATGCCGATCCTCATCTGGGTCCCTCCTGGCGGCCGCGCGAGGCGAGCGCGCGCTGGCCGCTCCTTTCCCGAATATAGCCCCAGGGCGGTGGGATGAACGCCCCGGAGCGGCCGCGGCGTGTACGCGGGCGGTAGAGTCGTCCAGCAGCTCAGCGAGCGGTGATCGGAGGCCTATGCGCGATCAGCAGACCCTCGACCCCATAGCCACGTTCTCGCTGGTGGCCCGCGACCAGGAGACGGGCGACCTGGGCGTGGTGGTGGCCAGCAAGTTCCTGGCGGTGGGCGCCTACGTGCCCACGGCGGCGGCCGGCGTCGGCGCCGTGGCCAGCCAGTCGTACGTGAACCTCACCTACGGGCCCCACGCGCTCGAGATGCTGCGCCGCGGCGCCTCCCCGGCGGACTGCGTGGCGGAGTTCCGCGCCACCGACCCGCAGGTGGAGACGCGCCAGCTGGGCATCGTCGCGGCCGACGGCCGCAGCGTCACCTTCACGGGCGCCGACTGCCACGCCTGGGCCGGCGGCGTGGCTGGCGAGGGCTTCGCCGCGCAGGGCAACATCCTCACGGGACCGGACGTCGTCGACGCTCTGGTGGAGGGTCTCCGCCGCGCCGACCTGCCGTTCCCCGAGCGGCTGGTGGCCGCCCTCGTGGCGGCCGACGCCGCCGGCGGCGACAGCCGGGGGCGCCAGTCGGCGGCCCTCCTCGTCGTCGGCGAGGCCAAGGGGTACGCCGGCATGAACGACAGGTGGATAGACCTGCGGGTGGACGACCACCCCGACCCCGTTCCCGAGCTGGCCAGGCTCCTCAGGCTGCACCGGCTCTACCTCGACAAGCCGTCGCAGACGCCGCGGGCGCTCACCCCCGAGGACGTGGCCTGGCTGCAGTCGGTGCTCGCCGAACGCGGCTACCTGCAGCGACCGCCGACGGGGGCCTGGGACGAGGAGATGGAGCGTGCCCTCGTAGGCCTCTTCGGGGTCGAGAACCTGGAGGAGCGCTGGGTGGGAGGGCCCCGCATGGACCCCGTGGCGTGGCAGCACCTCAAGGAGAGGTTCGGCGGCGGGCACGGCTGACCCGCCGCCGAACCGTCGGCGCCACTGGCCCGTAGGCGGGCAGGGCCGGCCGCTCAGGCTGGGTCGCCCGTCACCTTCCTGAGGCGCAGCTCGAGCGTGAGGCCCTCGACCGTGTGCGCCTCGGCGTGCACGCCCGGCTCCTGCGTCAGCTCGCCGGCGAGGGTGCCCACCACTGAGAACTCCGTGGCCAGCACCTCCGACGCCACGCCGTCGCCGTGGCGCCTGAGCGCCTCGTGGAGCTCGCCCTCGGCGCGGAGCTCGAGCGCGATGCGGTCGCTGACCTCGAGCCCGGCCTCCTTGCGGGCGTTCTGCACGAGCCTCACGACGTCGCGGGCGAGGCCCTCGAGCCTGAGGTCCGGCGTGACCTCGGTGCGCAGCGCGGCCAGGTAGCCGCGCTCCTCCTGGGCCGCGTAGCCCTCTGGGCTGCGGGCGTCCAGCAGCAGGTCGTCGGGCTCCAGCTCGACCTGCTGCCCCTCGACCTCGACGACGATGTTGCGCCCCTCGCGCACGTTGGCGGCCACCGCGCGGCCGTCCACCTCGGCCAGGGCGGCGCGCAGGGCGGGTAGCAGGCGCCCGAGGCGCTTGCCCAGCCGCGGCAGGTTCGGCTTCACCTGGTAGTCGACGAACCCGTCGGTGACGCCCAGGAAGCGCACCGCCTTGACGTTCAGCTCCTCGGCGATCTGGTCGGCGAAGCGGCGGACGCCCTCCAGCTCCGACTCGTCGCGGACGCGCACCAGCACCTCCGAGAGGGGCTGCCTGAGCTTCACGCCGGCCGCCGCGCGCGCGGCGCGCCCGAGCTCCACGACGCGCAGGAGCGCGCGCATGGCGGTGACGAGCTCGTCGTCCTTGAGCGACGCGTCGGCCTGCGGCCAGGCGGCCAGGTGCACGCTCGGCTCGGAGCCGGGGCGCACGGACAGCTCGAGGTTCCCGTAGAGCTCCTCGGCGGTGAAGGGCGCCATGGGGGCCATGAGCCTGGCGACCGTCAGCAGCGCCTCGTGCAGAGTGGCGTAGGCGCACAGCGAGTCGCGGCGCTCCTCGGCCGTGGCGCCGGCGCCGCGCCAGAAGCGCTTGCGGTTGCGCCTCACGTACCAGTTCGAGAGCTCGTCCACGACGAAGTCCCGCACGGCGCGGCTGGCCGTGGTGGGGTCGAAGCCCTCCAGGGCCGCCGTGACGGTCTCGATGAGCTCCTGCTGGCGCGCGACCAGCCACCTGTCGATGAGCGGCCGCTCGGCGGGGGCGGGCGCCGCTGCCAGGTCGGGCTCCTCGAGGTTCGCGTAGAGGACGAAGAACCCGTAGACGTTCCAGAGCGTCATGAAGAAGTCGCGCTGGACCTCGTCGACGAGGGCGGCGCTGAAGCGCTTCGGCTGTCCGGCGGGGGAGGAGGCGTAGCAGTACCAGCGCAGCGCGTCGGCGCCCTGCTTGTTCAGGACGGTCCAGGGGTCGACGACGTTCCCCTTGGACTTCGACATCTTCTCGCCGTTCTCGTCGACGATGTGCCCCAGGCAGTTGAGGTTCTTGAACGCCGAGGTGGGCGAGAACATGTGGGCCAGGGCGCCAGGCGGCCTGCCCGTGGCCGGGTCGCCGGGGTCCGTGAGCAGCGTGGCCAGCGCGTGCAGGCTGTAGAACCAGCCGCGCGTCTGGTCGACGGCCTCGCAGATGTAGTCGGCGGGGAAGTTCCTCTTGAGCGTCTCGACGACCTCCGGCGGCGAGTCCTCGCCCATGTAGTGCCACTGGGCGTAGGGCATGGCGCCGGACTCGAACCAGACGTCCACGGTGTACGGCTCGCGGCGGTAGCGCTTGCCGTCCTTCACGAACGTGATGTCGTCGACGTACGGCCTGTGCAGGTCGAGGTCGGAGAGGTCGCGTCCCGTGAGCTGCTCGAGCTCCTTGACGCTCCCCACGCAGACCGTGCTCTCGCCGTCCTCGCTGCGCCAGATGGGCAGCGTGGCGCCCCAGTAGCGCTCGCGCGAGAGGGCCCAGTCGACGTTGTTCTCGAGCCAGCGTCCGAAGCGCCCCTCGCGGACGTGGTCAGGGTGCCAGCCGATGACGGAGTTGTTCTTCAGGAGCAGGTCCCTGACGGCGGTGGTGCGGATGTACCAGCCCTTCTTGGCGACGTTCATGAGCGGCGTGCCGTCGCGCCAGTTGAACGGGTAGCCGTGCGTGATGCGCCCTGAGCGGTACATGAGCCCGCGCTTGGCGAGCTCCGCCGTGATCTCGTCGTCGGCCTTCTTGAACCAGCGGCCGGCGAACGGGCCCGGCTCGCCCGGCCGCTCGCGCAGGGCCGTGGCGTCGAACGGCTGCTCGCGGGGCGTCGCGCCGTCCACGGGACGCACCTCGGGCATGACGGCGCCGGCCAGGTCCACGGAGAGGAGGGCCGGCAGGCCGTGCCTCCTGCCCACCTCGAGGTCGCCGTAGGCCGGGGCGACGTGCACGATGCCCGTGCCGTCCTCGAGCGAGACGATCTCGTCGGCCACGACCGTGTAGACGTTGCCGAGGTCGGCGCCCTCGGGGGCGCGGCCGAGCAGCACGGGGTGGTAGCGTAGCCCGGCGAGCTGCGCCCCCGTGGCCCTGGCCAGCACCTGGCCCTGAGCCCCGCCGAAGACGGCGTCCAGGCGCTCCTCGGCCACCACGTAGAGGTCGGTGCCCGGCTCGCCGTTGTGCGCCGCCGGCCCCTCGACGAGGGCGTAGGTGGCGCCCTCCATGACGGCCAGCGCCGCGTTGGCCGCGAGCGTCCACGGCGTGGTGGTCCAGGCCAGGAAGTACACGGGCCGCTCCTCGCCGGCGGGCAGCAGGCCGCGCGCGCGGAGGTCGGAGGCGACGGCGGGGAACTTCGGGAAGACAGACGGGTCCTCGACGTCCTCGCGGTAGCCGAGGGAGACCTCGTGCGAGGCCAGCGTGGTGTTCGACGAGGGGCTGTGCCAGGTGGTCTTGTAGTCCTCGTAGAGCAGCCCGCGGTCGAAGAGCTGCTTCATGATCCACCAGCACGACTCGATGTAGCTGTTGTGGTAGGTGACGTAGGCGTCGTCGAGGTCGATCCAGAACCCGATGCGCTCGGTCATCGCGTTCCAGTCCTGGATGTTCGAGAAGACGTCCTCGCGGCAGAGCTTGTTGAACTCGGCGATGCCGAACTCCTCGATCTGCTGCTTGCTGGAGAAGCCCAGCCGCTTCTCGACGGCGATCTCGACGGGCAGGCCGTGCGTGTCCCAGCCGCCCTTGCGGCCCACGCGGTAGCCCTGCATCGTCTTGAAGCGCGGGAACAGGTCCTTGTAGGCGCGGGCGATCACGTGATGGACGCCCGGCTTGCCGTTGGCCGTGGGCGGGCCCTCGTAGAAGACCCATTCGCCCTGCGGTGCCGGCCTGTCCACCGACCGCCGGAAGACGCGCTCGCGTTTCCAGAACTCGATGACCTCGCGCTCCAGCGTGGGGAAGTCGACCTTCTGGCTTACCTCTCTGAACCTCACTCGCTGCCTCCCGGCGCCTGCGGCGCTGCGTTGCCGATCACCTGGCCGGGGCCTCAACGAAGAACGCCCCAGCGCTGCGGTCCAGCGTTGGGGCGCCCCAGTGCGAGCGCGGTACCACCCAACTTCGCGGCGCGCCTCGCGGCCGCCGCCTCGGTGGCTGCCCCGCCACGGCGGGAGAGCCTGGCGCGTAACGTGCGCCACGCGGCCCCGTCTACTGGGAGCGCAAGCCTGCGTTCCGTTCGGGGGGCGGCTCGGGGAGGATACGGTAAGCGCCTGTGCTCGCCGGGCTCGCACCGTCCCCGGCTCGCTGGGGAGCCTGGCCGGCGCCCCGCTTGTTCCCGTCACAGCCGTGCCCGGCGCCCGCCGGGCGGTGCCGCTGCCGCTTTACAACGCGGCTGGCGGCGCATATACTCACGCTAGCAGCAGGCCTGTAGCACGTCAATACGCCGCTGCGTCTCCTGGCAAATCCGGATCGAACGCTCTTACCAAGCTCCTGTCGGCGTTCGGCGTGTGGTTGACCGCTAGCCTCGAAGGCAGGCCCTTGGAACCCGGGACGATCCGGGAGGGGAGGCCAGGCCGCGCCCTGCGAAGGCGTGCCGGCCGGTCGAGGCGAGACCCGCGCGGGAGACACCTACCAACCTGGAACACCCCGACGGGAACGGAGTGACGATGACCCCAAGAGGCAAGAGCAGCGAGGCCGAGGCCGCCGCGCCGAGCGAGGACACGCAGGTCCGCAGGCGGGGCCGTCCCCGCAAGGACCAGACCCAGGCCGCGGCAGCCGCTCCGCAGGCCGACGCCAACACCCCGCCGCGCCGCCGCGGCCGCCCGCCCAAGAACCGCCAGGTGGAGGCCGCCGGCGAGGAGGACTTCGAGGAGACCCGCGAAGCCGAGGAGATGGCGGAGCCGGTCGAGGCCGTCGAGGCGGACGACGACGCCGAGGCCTCCGAGGACCGCGCCCCGGGCCGCCAGGGCGAGCAGGACCAGCAGGGCGACCGCCGCGGCCGCCGCGGCCGCAACCAGGGCCGCAAGGGCGCGTTCAACTTCCGCGAGCTGCAGTCCAAGCTCCTGCCCGAGCTGCACCTCCTGGCCAAGGAGGTCGGCCTCGAGGAGTACAGGCAGATGGAGAAGGACGAGCTCGTCGTGGCCATCCTCGAGCGCGCCACCGAGCAGGAGGGCCTGCGCCTCGTCAAGGGCTACCTGGAGATCTCGTCCGACGGCTACGGCTTCCTCCAGGAGTCGCTGCTGCAGAACAACACCCGCAGCGTCATCGTCTCCGCCGGCCTCATCAAGCAGTTCAGGCTGCGCACCGGCGACCTGATCCTCGGCAAGGCGCGCCGGCCTCGCGACAACGAGCGCTACGGCACGCTCATCCGCGTCGAGGCCGTCAACAACGTCGACCCCTTCCAGGCCTCCAAGCGCCCCCGGTTCGAGGAGCTCGTACCGACGTTCCCCGACCGGCGCATCAAGCTGGAGACCGCGCAGAACGAGCTGTCGGCGCGCGTCATCGACCTGCTGGCACCCATCGGCCGCGGCCAGCGCGGGCTCATCGTCGCGCCCCCCAAGGCCGGCAAGACCACCCTCCTCAAGAAGATCGCCAACGCGGTCGTCACCAACGAGCCGGACATCAAGGTCATCGTCCTGCTCGTCGACGAGCGCCCCGAGGAGGTCACCGACTTCCGCGAGTCGGTCAAGGGCGTCGAGGTCATAGCCAGCACGTTCGACGAGCCCCCCTCCAACCACATCCGCGTGGCCGAGTTCGTGCACGAGCGCGCCCGCCGCATCGTCGAGGACAACGGGCACGTGATGATCCTCCTCGACTCGATCACGCGGCTCGCCCGCGCGAACAACCTCGTGACGCCCCCGACGGGCCGGACGCTCTCCGGCGGTCTCGACTCGAACGCCCTGCACTGGCCGAAGCGCTTCCTCGGCGCGGCCCGCAACATCCGGGGCGGCGGCTCGCTCTCGATCCTCGCCACGGCGCTGGTCGAGACCGGCTCGCGCATGGACGACGTGATCTTCGAGGAGTTCAAGGGCACCGGCAACATGGAGCTGCACCTGAGCCGTCAGCTCGAGGAGCGGCGCATCTTCCCGGCCATCGACATCCTCAAGTCCGGCACCCGCCGCGAGGACCTGCTGCTCGACGAGGCCACGCTCGCCAAGATGTGGCTGCTCAGGAAGGTCATCTCCGACATGGACCCGGCCGAGGCCATGGAGATGCTGCTCTCGCGGCTGGGCCGCACGAAGAGCAACGCGGAGTTCCTCGCTTCGCTGGGCCACGGCTAACGGTTATCAAGGGGCATGCGACGTGCCCTGACGTTGGCGGCTTGTCTGATGTGCCTGGGCTGCGCTGCGGCCCAGGCGCCGGACTCGCGCGAGGCGCTCAGGGAGGCGCAGCTCGCGCTGCTGCCCGGCGCGCTGGCCGAGCTGCCTAGCGCGCCCTTCGCCTCGCAGAGCTTCGTCTACCCGCTGGTGGGCCAGCTGAGCTCGGCGTTCGGCTGGCGCAACGTCTCGGTCAACGGCAACCGCTACCACGCTGGCGTCGATTGGGCCGCCGCCACGGGCACGCCCGTGCGGGCCGCGCGCGACGGCGTCGTCACGCGCGCCGGCTGGTGGGGCACGTACGGCTACGCCGTCGCCCTCGACCACGGCGACGGCAGCGAGACGCGCTACGCCCACCTGAGCGCCGTGCACGTGACGGTGGGCAGCGTCGTGAGGCAGGGCGACGTCGTCGGCCTCGTTGGCTCCACAGGCGCGTCGACGGGGCCGCACCTCCACTTCGAGCTGCGCTTCGGGGCGACGGCCGTCGACCCTCTGGGCTACCTCGAGCAGCCGCGGGACACCGCCACGCGTTGAAGCGGGGCCGTGCGGGGTACGTGCCCGCGCGCGTTGACCCTGCCGGAGGCCGCGGTTATACTCCGCGTGTTTACTCGGAATGGTTCCGAGTTTCGTCCCGCCCGGTTCCGGGCGGAGCATAGGCTCGACGAGGGAAGCGCCGCATGTGGGTATCGACAAGGTCTCAGTACGGCATACGCGCGCTCGTCGAGGTCGCGCTGGGCGGTGACGAGCCGGTCAGCCTGAAGACCGTCGCCCAGCGACAGGACCTCAGCCAGCAGTACCTGGAGCAGATCTTCGCCACGCTGCGCAAGGCCGGCATCGTCGAGTCGGTGCGCGGCGCGCGCGGCGGTTACCGGCTCGCCAGGCCGCTGCACGAGGTGGCGAGCCTGGAGGTCGTCGAGCTCCTCGAGGGGAGCGTCGCCCCCGTCGCCTGCCTAGACGACACCGAGGGCTGCGTGCGCGTGGGGGCGTGCTCGACCGAGAGCCTGTGGCGCGAGGTCGACGAGGCCGTGAGGAAGGTGCTCGGGTCGACGACGCTGGCCGACCTCGTGGCGGCCCGCAGGCGTCTCCAGTACGTGCCCACGGATGGCGCTCAGAGCCTGCCCGTGGTGACGGAAGCCGGCGCCTGACCGGCGCTGCCATGGAACGCGTCTACCTGGACCACGCGGCCACCACGCCGCTCGACCCGGCGGTGCTCGACGCCATGCTGCCCTACCTCACCGAGGTACACGGCAACCCCTCCAGCCTGCACGCCGCCGGCCGGCGCGCGCGGCGCGGCGTGGAGGAGGCGCGGGAGAGGGTCGCCGCCGTCATGGGCGTGCGTCCGAAGCAGGTGGTGTTCACCTCGGGCGCCACCGAGGCCGACAACCTGGCCCTCCGCGGTCTCCTGGACGGTCGCGAGGGCGCGCTCGTGACGAGCCCCCTCGAGCACGCCGCCGTGCTGCGAACCGCCGAGCGCCTCGCCGAGGAGGGGAGGCGGGTCGAGTACGTGCGCCCTGGCCCCGGCGGCAGCGTGCCAGGCGACGCGGTCGCAGAGGCTTTCGCCCGGTCCGGCGGGGCCGCCCTGGTGGCCCTGATGCTAGTGAACAACGAGACGGGCGTCCTGCTGGACGCCAGCGAGGCGGCGGCCGCGGCGCACGAGGGCGGGGCCCTGTTCTTCTGCGACGCCGTGCAGGGGCTCGGCCTGGAGGACGTCTCGCTCGCGGCCCTCGGCGCAGACGCGGTAGCGCTGTCGGCGCACAAGGTCGGGGGGCCCAAGGGCGTGGGCGCTTTGGTGCTGGCCCCGCGGCTGGAGGTCGAGCCGATACTGCGCGGCGGCTCCCAGGAGCGCGGCTTCCGGCCCGGGACGCACGCCGTGCCCGCCATAGTCGGGATGGGCGTGGCGGTGGAGCTGGCGGAGGCGCGCCGGGCCGCGCACCGGGAGCGGCTGGCGGCGCTGCAGGCCGAGCTGGAGAGGCTCCTACTGGCGGTGCCGGGCGTGACGCTCAACGGCGCGGAAGCCCGGCGCAGCGTGAAGCACGTGAACGTGAGCGTGGCGGACGTAGACGGGGAGACGTTGCTGATGGCCCTCGACGACGCCGGCGTCGAGGTGAGCGCGGGCTCCGCCTGCGCCGCCGGCAGCCTCGAGCCCAGCCACGTGCTCCTGGCGATGGGGCTGTCGCCGGGGCGGGCCAAGGCCAGCGTGCGGTTCAGCCTGGGCTACACCACCACCGAGGCCGAGGTCCGCGAGGCGGCGGCGCGGTTCGCGTCCGTCGTCGAGCGGTGCCGGGTCGTCGCGGCCTGAGACCTGCTCGAGAGCAGCCTCGCCTCGCCGAGGCTCAGGCGCTGCGGACGCGCGCGGCCCTGGCCAGTATCGCCTGGGGGTCGTCCAGGTCCGAAGCGCGGATCGTGACCTGCGTGACGTCGCTGCCGGGCACCTCGAACATGAGGGGGGAGAGGACGCGCTCGACGACGCTGCGCAGGGCCCTGGCGCCCGTCTTGCGGGCCTGGGCTCGCCTGGCTATCTCGACCAGCGCCTCCTCCTCGAAGCGCAGCTCCACGCCGTCGAAGGCGAACAGCTCGGTGTACTGCTTGACCAGCGCGTTCCGGGGCTTGGTGAGGACGTCCACCAGCGCCTCCAGCGACAGCTCGTGCAGGCGCACGACGACCGGCAGGCGGCCTATGAGCTCGGGGATGAGCCCGAACGCCATGAGGTCCTCGGGCAGCACCTCGGCGTCCTCCAGCGCGTCGTCGGCCTCGGTGGCGGCCTGGAAGCCCACGCGCGAGACGTCGAGGCGGCGCCGCATGATGTCCTCGAGGCCCTCGAAGGCGCCGCCGCAGATGAAGAGGATGTCCCGCGTGTCGACGTCGATGAGCTCCTGGTGGGGGTGCTTGCGCCCCCCCTGGGGCGGCACGTGGGTGACGGTGCCCTCGATGATCTTGAGGAGCGCCTGCTGCACGCCCTCGCCGGAGACGTCGCGCGTGATCGAGGGGCCCTCCGACTTGCGGCCGATCTTGTCGATCTCGTCGATGTAGATGATCCCGCGCTGGGCGGCCTCGACGTCGTAGTCGGCCACCTGGAGGAGCCTCAGCACGATGTTCTCGACGTCGTCGCCCACGTAGCCGGCCTCGGTGAGCGTGGTGGCGTCGGCGATGGCGAACGGCACCTTGAGGGTGCGGGCGAGCGTCTCGGCGAGCAGCGTCTTGCCGGTGCCGGACGGGCCCACGAGCAGCACGTTCGACTTCTGGATCTCGCTCTCGGGGTGCGCCAGGCGCCGGTAGTGGTTGTAGACGGCCACGGCGAGCGTCCGCTTGGCCTCGTCCTGCTCCACCACGTACTCGTCCAGGACGCGCTTGATCTCGCGCGGGACGGCGTTCGGCAGCGGCCTGTGCCGCCGCGTGGTCGCTGCCACCACGCGCTCGCCCATGCGCCCGGCGCAGTCGGTGCAGAGGAGCGCGCCGCTGGCGGAGGCGACGAGATCCACGGCGCCCTCGGTGCGGCCGCAGATGGCGCAGCGCGCGATGTCGCCTCCGCGCGTGGGCATCAGCCGCCGAACCTGCCTACGGACCGCGGCTCCACGACGCGGTCGATGAGCCCGTACTCGAGAGCCTGCTGCGGCGACATGAACCTGTCGCGCTCCATGTCCTTGCGGAGCTTCTCCCGCGAGTGGCCGGTGTGGCGCTCGTAGATCTCCTCCATCATGTTGCGGATGTCGGTGAACTCACGGGCCTGCACCTCGAGGTCGGGCAGCGAGGCGCGCGGGAAGCCCGCCGAGCCGGCGTGGATCATGATCCGCGAGTGGGGGAGGGCAACGCGGTGGCCCTTCTCGCCCGCCATGAGGATCGCCGAGCCCATGGACATGGCGATGCCCACGCAGTTCGTGTGCACCGGCGCGGAGATGTACTGCATGACGTCGTAGATCGCGAGGCCGGCGTACACCTCGCCGCCAGGGCAGTTGATGAAGAGGTTTATGGGCTGCTCGCGCGACTGCGAGTCGAGGAGGAGGAGCTGCGCGACCACGACGTTCGCCACTTCGGAGTCTATGGGCCCGCCCAGGAAGATGATGCGTTCCTTGAGCAGGCGGCTGTAGACGTCGTAGGTGCGTTCGCCTCGGCCCGTCTGCTCTATGACGTACGGGATCAGTGGCATGGCTGACTAGAGCCTAGCACCAGCCGGGCCGCCGCCGGCGGGCGGGAGGAGACCGCCCGCCAGGTCCCGCGCACGGTCAGAGGCGCTCAGTGGTGATGGTGATCGTGGTCGTGACCATGATCGTGGTCGTGATCGTGGTCGTGCGCCTCGTCCTCGGCCGCCAGCGAGGCCTCGGCGGCCGCCACCAGGTCCTCGGCGCCGGCACCGGCGTCCTGCTCGCCCGTCAGCTCGGCGAGCAGCTCGCGCACGGCCTTGTCACGCGTGAGCATGAACCGGTAGTTGGCCACCCACTCCTCGCCCATGTCGCGCACGAACGAGCCCACGTCCTGGCGCCGCTGGGCGGCGAGGAACTTGAGGGCGTCCATGAGCTCGGCGTCGGAGAGCTCGGTGCCGCGCACCTCCATGACCCGTTCGAGCACGAGGTCACGTTTCACGCCCCGCTCGGCCGTCTCGATGAGCTCCTTCTCGAACTCCTCGCGCTGGCCCCTGGCGTCGAGCCTGGCGAGGTAGCTCTGGAAGGTCTCGCCGCGCTGTTGCAGGTCCTGCACGAGGTTCTCGAGGAGCGACTGCTGGCGGCGGCGGACCAGGCCGGGCGGCAGCTCGAGGGTCGAGCCGGCGACGAGCTTGTCGATCAGCTCGCTGCGCCTGGCCTCGTACGACTCGCGGCGCAGGTCCTCGGCGATGGAGCTGCGGACGCGCTCGACCACGGCGTCCCAGGACTCCATGCCGAGCTGCGTGGCCAGCTCCTCGCCGGCCTCCGGCTTCTCCTTGGCCTTGACGTCGACGAGCTTGATGCGCATGCGGCGCACGCGCGGAGCGCCGTCCTCGCCCTGCTCGGTCTCGTCGGTGAGCGTGACCTCGCGCTCCTCGCCCATCGTCATGCCCACCAGCTGGCCCACGAGCTCCTCGTGGGCGCGCTCCAGGTCGACGGGGAAGCTGCTGCCCGCAGGCTCCTCGCCCTCGGCGGGCTGCTCTTCCTCGGTGCCCGCGGGCGGAAGGCTGCGCGCCTCGATGAGCACCCAGTCGGTGGCCTCCACGGGCCTCTCGACCGGCACCAGCGTCGCGTTGTCGCGGCGCAGCTCCTCGATGGCCTCGTCGACCATCTCCTCCGTGAGCTCGCGGCCCTGGGCCTCGATGGTGATGGCGGAGAGGTCGGGCAGCGTGACCTCGGGGTAGAGCTCCGAGTGCACCTCGTAGCTGTAGTCCTGGCCGCGCACGGGGTCGTGGGCGTGGAAGTGCGTGCTGATCGGCAGGAGGTCGTGCTCCTTGACGGCCGCCTGGAAGGTGGCGTCGATGAGCTTCTCCTTGACCTCCTCGGCCAAGGCGTCCTCGCCGATGCGCTTGACGAGCACCCCGCGCGGGACGTGCCCCGGCCTGAAGCCGGGTACGCGCACGCGGCGGGCGAGGTCGTCGATCACCTGCTCGAAGGCGGCGTCCACCTCGGCCGCGGGCACAGTGACCTTGACGGTCGCCTCGACCGCCTTCCTGTCGATCAGCTCGGTCTTCATGGGTCTCCTCCGGGCCCGCGGGGCAGCGGGCCCGCTGGCAAAGGGAAGCGGCAAGCAGCGAGCTTGCCGCTCGGTGGTGCGAGGAGCGGGACTTGAACCCGCACGGCTAGGCCACTGGATCCTAAGTCCAGCGCGTCTACCAGTTCCGCCATCCTCGCATGGCGGCTCGGGCGGGGTCGTCTCGCCCCGCCCGTGCCGTGGGCGTACGTCGCCCGTAACGCCTGGGGTGGATGATGGGACTCGAACCCACGACCCTCGGAACCACAATCCGATGCTCTAACCGGCTGAGCTACATCCACCGTACCGGCAGAGAGAGATCATAACAGAAGCGAGTGGGTGTGGTGTGCGTGGAGGGGAGACCGGGGCCCTGCTCAGGAGCCCCGCGACATGAACACGGAGAACGCCGCCGCCGTGGTGGCGAGGGCCAGGGCCACCAGCGCGGCCGAGTAGTCGCCTGTGGCCACGCGCAAGGCGCCAACGGCCAGGGGGGCGACGGTCTGGGCCAGGGCCACGAGCGTAGTCATCGAGCCGCTGATGGCGCCGAAGTTGGCGCTGCCGAAGCGCGCCGCCACGAGCGCGGGGCGGGCCAGCGTCGACGCCCCGTTGGCGCCGCCGAAGAGCGCGGCGAAGACGAACAGCCCCCAGGCGGGCAGCGGCAGCACGAGCAGCAGGAACGCCGCCGTCCGGACGCCGAAGGTGATGGCCGCGAGCGTGGCCAGGTCGACGCCGCGGGCCGCGGGGGTGAAGAGGAGGCGGCCCGCGAGCTGCATGGCGCCGACGAGGCCCACCACGGTGGCGACGAGGGCGGGGTCGTAGCCCCGCTCGAGGAGCAGGGGCACCGAGTGCGCCGCCATGGCCACCGTGCCGATGCGGTCGAAGGTGAAGGCGGAGGTCAGCCACCAGAACGCCCTGGTGCGCAGCGCCTCCCCCACGCCCACGCTGGGCTCGGGGGCGGACTCGCCGTCAGGGGACAGCGGGTCGCCGTCGGGGCCGGTGCCGAGACGGCGGGGGTTGTCGCGCAGCACCAGGCCGTGGAGCGGCACCGTGGTCACGAGGGAGAGGAGGGCGAGGGCCCTGAGGGCCTCGCGCCAGCCCAGGGCCTCGACCAGCCAGGTGGCCAGCGGCACGAACACGGTGCTGGCCAAGCCGGCCACCAGCGTGACGATGAGCATGGCCTGCAGCCGCCGCCGCCTGAACCACACCGCCAAGACCGTGAAGGCGACGTCGTAGAGGACGGCGGACATGACCAGGCCGATGCCGGCCTGCACGACGTAGAGGGCCGTCAGGGAGCCGACGTACGACCAGGCGTAGACGAGGGCCGCCCCGGCGAGCGAGCCGACGGTCATGAGCCCCCTGGCGCCGTGCCTGTCGACCCAGCGCCCCACGAGCGCCGCGGCGAGGCCGGAGAGCAGGAGCGCCACGGAGTAGGCGCCCGAGGTCTGGGCCCGGGTGAGCCCGAGCTCGACCTCCATGGGCAACGTGAAGACCTGGAAGGCGTAGAAGAGGATGCCGAAGCCGACCGTCTGCGTGACGGCCAGGGCCCAGGCGATGCGCCAGCCGTGGAAGGTGCGCGGCGCGGAGCCAGGGCGGGACGACATGCCGAAGCACACTCTGGCACGCCGCGCTCGCTGGGGTAGCGGGGCGGCCCGGCCAGGGGCAGCGGCGGTTCGAGGCGGCTCTCATCGCGGCGAGTACCATGGGTCACCTACCCAGACACGCCGACAGCGTGCCGGAGAGAGGTGCCATGAACTGCCTCGCCGAAGCTGTGGGCTCGCCTTGGACCGCCAAGTCCCGTGGGCTCCGCACCGCCTTGCGCGCCGTGGCCGAGCGCCTGGCGGGGGAGGGCTTCGAGATCGACCTGCACGTCATAGGTCTGGCGCTCACGCCCGAGGCCGAGAGGTCGTTCCAGGGCATCGGCACCTTCCAGAGCGTCAGCAGCGCCGCCGAGCTGGCCGAGGCCCTCGGCCGGGCCGTGGAGCTGCCGGCCGCTCCCGAG